>Ga0265293_10004242_pt1 | contig 25506 bp, 24 predicted proteins | sample Munlanlewell138R_FD_192505 | JGI IMG/M metagenome (GOLD analysis project Ga0265293, IMG submission 192505) | Leachate microbial communities from a municipal landfill in Southern Ontario, Canada - Leachate well 138R | ecosystem: Engineered > Solid waste > Landfill > Unclassified | place: Canada...
GCTCGTCACCGAAGGGGTCGCACGCGGCCTCGACAGCACCCCGCACGTGCGAGTCGTCGACGCCGAAGATCTCGGTGACGACGCCATCGTCGCGGAGACCGCAAGCGCCGCGCACCGCGGATCCGCGGTCACGGTCGTGACGAGCGACGCCGAGCTCAAGGTTCGCTCCCTCGCCGCCGGCGCATCAGGCACGCGGGGCGCGAAGAAGCTCATCAAGCAGCTCGACGACTAACCCGCCCGAGTCGGTCAGGGCTCGATGCCTGAGCCACGCGGGCCCATCAGGGCTCGACGAGGATCCCGTCGTCGTCACACCACACCGTCGCACCGGGCCGGAACGTCACCCCGCCCACCTCGACGGGCACATCGAGCTCCCCCGCCCCCGTTTTCGCTGACTTCGCGGGGTTTGATCCGAGCGCCTTCACGCCGAGCGGAAGCGTGCCGAGCGCGACCCGATCCCTCACCGCACCGTTCACGATCAGCCCAGACCAGCCGTTATCCACGGCGAGCGCGGCAATGATGTCGCCGACAAGCGCGGTCTCGAGCGAGCCCCCGCCGTCGATCACGAGCACCGCGCCCTCGCCCGGGCCCGAAAGGGTCTCCCTCACGAGCGCATTGTCTTGGAAGCAGCGGATGGTGCGGATCGGGCCGGTGAAGCCGCTCAGCCCACCGAGGTTCAGAAACTGCAGCGAGAGCGACTGCAGCTCGTGTCCGCGTTCGTCGTAAAGGTCGGCCGTGCTGATCTGAGCCATGAGGTCCCTCCGTCATTGAGCAGCATCTCGGTTGCTCCGGTTCCTTCCACGGTACAGGCCACCTCTGACGTTCACGGTCGACAAGCAATGAAACGCAATGTTGCCGCGAGAAGTTTCCGCAATCGCCTGCCCAAGTAGTTGCGTGCATCCCAGCACGCAAGCGTGCCTCGGACGCAACGGTACCAAGGTATGAGGCCAACGATACCGGAGCAGGACGCGAGGGATCCCTCCCCGCTCGTACCGTGGAATCACCAGGAACGGACACCGGCCACCCGGCTCGACCTCACCGCCGTTCCCGAACGAAAGGTTCCGACCATGAACACGACCGCCACCGAAACCACCACAACCACCGAGCAGGATTCCCAGGGCACCGCCCCTGAGTTCCATTCCGACACCGCGCCGGTCCGCATCGCTGCGCAGACGCAGGCTCCGCAGCAGCCCGTACCACCGCACTACGGCGCTCCTCAGTACGGTGCTCCGCAGCTCGCGGCGCCTGCACAGGCACAGCCGATCGACCCGCGAAACGCGAACGCGTTCTCGATCGCGAGTTTCGTGCTCGGTCTCGTCTCGATCGTCGCGGGCTGGTCGTTCTTCGCGCCGGTGACCGGCCTCGTACTCGGCATTATCGCGCTGCGTCGCGGCACCGGTGAACGCACGCTCGCGCTCTGGGGTGTGTGGTTGAACGGTGTGCTGCTCGCACTCACCGTACTCGCCGGTCTGGTGCTGTTCGGGATCTTCGGGATCGGCGTCCTCGCTGCCGCCTTCTGACCCAAGCAGGCTCGGCTATCGCCGGAGCCGACGCTCACGACAAACACAGCAGAATCGCTCCGCGATACTCACCGCAGCCGAGACGGCCGCGGCGCATCCTCGAAACAGCGAGAAATCGCTGTTTCGGAGCGCGAGCTCGGCTAGCGCCGGAGCCTGCGCTCACGGATGCGCATGTTGAGCACGATCGGCGACCCCTCAAACCCATAGCGTTCGCGCAGGCGCCGCTGAATGAAGCGACGGTAGCCGGGGTCGAGGAACCCGGACGTGAACAGTACGAACGTCGGCGGCCGGTTCTGCACCTGCGTGCCGAACAGAATTCGCGGCTGCTTCCCTCCGCGGAGCGGGTGCGGGTTCTCCTGCGTGAGCTCCGCGATGAACGCGTTGAACTTCGCGGTCGGGATACGGGTATCCCACGACTCGAGCGCGGTCTCGAGCGCTGGCACGAGCTTCTCGAGGTGCCGGCCCGTGCGCGCGGAAACATTGACGCGCGGCGCCCAGTCGACGTGCCCGAGCTCGGTTTCGATCTCCCGTTCGAGGTAGCGGCGGCGCTCGTCGTCCAGCAGATCCCACTTGTTGAACGCGAGCACGAGGGCGCGGCCTGATTCGAGCACCAGGTCGATGATCCGCAGATCCTGGTCACTGATCGACTCGGTCACGTCGATGAGCACGACAGCGACCTCGGCCTTTTCCAGCGCGGCGGCCGTGCGCAGCGACGCGTAGAAGTCGGCACCTCGCTGCAGGTGGACGCGACGACGGATCCCGGCGGTGTCGACGAACGTCCACACGCGGCCCGCGATCTCGACCTGCTCGTCGACCGGGTCGCGCGTCGTTCCGGCGACGTCACTCACGACGGCGCGTTCCTCGCCGGCCGCCTTGTTCAGCAGGCTCGACTTGCCGACGTTCGGCCGGCCGAGCAGCGCCACACGGCGCGGGCCCGCGAGCTTCGGCTGCGCGACGGCGGATTCCTCCGGAAGCGCCTCGATCACCTGGTCGAGGAGATCCGCGACCCCCCGGCCGTGCAGCGCGGACACGGGGTTCGGCTCGCCGAGGCCGAGCGACCACAGCTGCGCCGCCTCCGGCTCCTGCACCGCGTCGTCGACCTTGTTCGCCACCAAAAAGACGGGCTTCTTCGTGCGCCGCAGCAGCTGCACCACGCGCTCGTCGGTGGCCGTCGGTCCGACGCGCGCGTCGACGACGAACAGCACGACGTCGCACAGCTCGATCGCGACCTCCGCCTGCAGCGCGACCGACGCGTCGATTCCTTTCGCGTCGGGTTCCCAGCCGCCCGTGTCGACGAGCGTGAAGGGGGTGCCCACCCACTCGGCGCGGTAGCTCACCCGGTCGCGGGTAACGCCCGGCACATCCTCCACGACGGCCTCGCGGCGCCCGAGAATACGGTTCACGAGCGCCGACTTGCCAACGTTCGGGCGCCCGACGATCGCCACCACCGGCAGCGCCTCCGCCATGGGCCCGGCGAATCCGAGGTATTCACCGTCGTCTCCAATGATCGTGAGGTCGTCGTCTTCCAGGTCGAAGCTGTCGAGCGACGAGCGCATCGCCCGTAGGCGTTCCTCGTCGGTCACGCCCTCGCTCGCGAGCGCCGGGTCGAACTCCTCACCCGCGATGACCTCGCCCTCGGCGATATCCGAGGGGTCGAAGGCTTCCGGGTCGCGTGGTTCGCTGTTCATGTGTTGCTCTCTTCCGCGGCCCGCTGGGCCGTTCGTACGATGTCGATGACCGCCTGGATCGACTGCTCGAAGTCGAGGTCGCTCGTGTCGACGAGCTGGACTCCGGGTGCCGGGGTCATAAAGTTCACCACGAGCGCGTCCTTCGCGTCTCGGGCTTCGATGTCTGCGAGCACCTGCTCGTGGCTGAGGCCGGGAAGCTCGCCGGCGCGACGGCGAGCGCGCACCTCGGGCGAGGCGGTCATGATGATCCGCACCGGCGCGTCGGGTGCGACGACGGTCGTGATGTCGCGGCCTTCGATCACGACCCCGGGGAGGCCGGAATCCGCGACGATCTGGCGGAACATGCGGTTCAGCTGATCCCTCACCTCGGGGTGCTTCGAGACCCGGCTCACCTGCGCGCTGATCTGCGGATCGCGGATCGCCGCGGTGACGTCGTGCGTTTCGCCGCCCGCGGGGAGCCGCACCTCGACCCGTTGCTCGCCCTGCAGCGTGATCGAATACTGCCAGCGCCGCAGCAGGCCCAGCACGTCGGCCTCGTCATCGAGGTCGGTGTCGGTGTGGAGCGCCGCCCACGCGAGCGAGCGGTACGCAGCACCGGTGTCGAGGATCCCGAACTTCAGCCGCTCTGCCGTCGCTCGCGACACGCTCGATTTCCCGCTCCCAGCAGGCCCGTCGATCGCGACGAGCAGCGGGGTCGTCTGGGCCGCAGCATGCTTCACAGGGTCCTCCAACCGCGCTCGGTGAGGTCGGTGACCGCGCGTTCCGCGACCTCGGGCAGCACCGCGATCTCCGCGAAGCCGATCTGCGCTCCGGGTGAGTGTTCGAGGCGCAAGTCTTCCATATTAATGCCAAGTTCTCCGAGCTCGGTGAGGAGCGACGCGAGCTGCCCCGGCTGGTCGTCGACAAGCACCGTGATCGTCGTGAACCGCTCGGAGGAGCCGTGCTTACCGGGGATCCGGGCGACGCCGTTGTTTCCAGCCGAGAGGAAGTCTGCGATGCGCCGCTTCGCGCCGGCCTGCGAGGGATCCCGCAGCGCGTCCGTGAACTCCGCAAGATCGGCGGCGAGCGCGTCGAGCAACTCGACGACGGGCTCGTGGTTCGCCCCGAGGATCTGCACCCACAGCTCGGGGGCGCTCGACGCAATGCGCGTCGTGTCGCGGAGGCCACCGCCCGCAAGCCCGATGGCCTGATCGGTGGCGGGCACGAGCCGCGCGGCGAGGAGGCTCGCGAGCACCTGCGGCAGGTGCGAGACGAGCCCGACCGACCGGTCGTGCTCCTCGGGGGTCATCTCGAGGGGCATAGCGCCCAGGTCGAGCGCGACTGCTTCGACGAGCGCGAGCGCCTCGGGCGGGGTCTCGTGGTCGCGGCAGATGACCCAGGGCCGCCCGACGAAGAGGTCGGCCCGCGCCATGATCGCTCCCCCGCGTTCGCGGCCGGCCATCGGGTGTGAACCGACGTAGTTCGTGAGGTCGACGCCGCGGCGGGTGAGCTCGACGAAGGGTGCGAGCTTCACGCTCGCGACGTCGGTGACGACCGAGTCGGGGTAGGTGGTGAGGGCGCGCTCGACCGCGTCGGCGGTGACGTCCGGTGGGGTCGCGACCACGACGAGCGCGGGTGAGGGGTCACCCTCGGCCCGGGGCCTGCCCGCCCCGTAGTCGGCGGCGAGCGCAACCGTGGTCGGCGAAAGATCCTCGAGGGTGACGTCGACGCCGCGGTCGCGGAGCCCCAACCCGACGCTCGCGCCGAGCAGGCCCGAGCCGATGATGTGCACGGACCCCCGTGTGCGCGACGCGACCTCGTTCATCGACCACCCTCCGAAGCAGAAAACCACGTAACACGATAGCCTGGCGAAATGCGGAGCGGTGGTGAAGGTGCGAGAAGGCGCCTCACCCGAACCCCGCCGCCGTGGGCGACGGTCGCCGTTCTCGCGTTCGCGGGGCTCTGCTCCTCGTTCATGTTCACCCTCGTGGTGCCGCTGCAGTCGGAGCTTCCGCGGCTGCTCGACGCGTCGCGCGAAGACACGAGCTGGGTGGTCACGATCACGATGCTCGTCGCGGCTGTTGCGACGCCGATCGCGGGTCGGCTCGGCGACATGTACGGGAAGCGGCGTGTCGTGTTCGTGCTGCTCGCGACGCTGATCATTGGCTCGGGCATCGCCGCGATGTCGAGCTCGATTGTCGGGCTCATCATCGGTCGCGGGCTGCAGGGCGCCGTGTCAGGGGTGGTGCCGCTCGGTATCGCGATCATGCGCGACGTGCTGCCGCCCAAGCGCCTCGGCACCGCCGTCGCATTCATGAGTGCGACGATGGGCGTGGGTGCCGCCCTCGGCATGCCCGCCGCCGCGGCGATCGCGCTACATGCGGACTGGCACACCCTGTTCTGGTTCTCGGCGGCGCTCGGCGTGGTGGGGCTCGTGCTGGTGTGGATTGCCGTGCCCGAGGATGTGATGCGGGTGCCCGGCCGGCTCGACATTCCGGGCACGATCGGGCTAGCGGTCGGGCTCACCGGCATCCTGCTGTTCGTATCGCGCGGCGCGGAGTGGGGGTGGACGTCGCCGCTCACACTCGCCGCGGGCATCGGCGGGGTCGTGGTGCTGCTCGTCTGGGCGCGCTACGAGCTGTACACACGCGAGCCGCTCATCGACCTACGGGTGGCCGCTCGCCCGGCCGTGCTCATCACGAACATCGCGGCCGTCGGGCTCGGGTTCGCGCTCTTCTCCTCGAACGTCACGTTCCCGCAGCTGCTCGAACTGCCGCGCATCGGCGGGGTGGGGCACGGGCTCGACATGATGCAGGCGGCGCTCATCATCATGCCCGCGGGGCTCGTGATGATGCTCATCTCGCCGCTGTCGGGCTGGCTCGAGCGCACGATCGGCCCGCGCCCGCTGTTTACCGGCGGCGCGACCGCGATCGTGCTCGCCTACGTGTTCGTGCTCCTGTGGTCGACCGAGGTGTGGCACATCTTCGTCGCGAACATCTTCATCGGCATCGGTGTTGGGTTCACCTTCGCCGCGATGCCGCTCATCATCATGCGGGCGGTGCCCGCGAGCGAAACCGGGGTGTCGAACGGCCTGAACGCGCTCTTCCGCTCGGTGGGCACCGCAACCGGGTCCGCGGTCATGGGCGGGGTGCTCGCCGCGATGACGGTGGATCACCACGGCACGCTAGTTCCCTCGGCCGAGGCGTTCGCGCTGTGCTTCTGGCTCGCGGCGGCGGTCGCGGCGTCCTCGCTGCTGCTGTCGTTGTTCATCCCGCGCCCGCAAAGCTACGAGCGGCGCCCGTCGATCCCCGGCTGAGCGGGGTTGGGGCGGCACCTCACTCCCCCGGAAGCTGGACCGGCGGCACGAGTATCGTGCGTTGGTCCCTCACCCACACGGCACCGGTGTCTCGCCGCTCGGCGCGGGTCGTGAAGCGGTACCGGTAGGTGACGACGCGCACGAGCTGCGGCCGTTCGCCCGCGAAGGGATCCCGCCGCAGCAGCGCGAGCGTCGGCCCGTCGGCCTCGAGCAGTCGCACGAGCAGGGTCGTGAACCAGTTCTCGAGAGAGTGCCCGAGCGGCAGGAACCACATGAGCCAGTCGAGCCGCAGGTGGTAGGGGGCGAACTGTCCGGGCACCCGGCGCACGTCACCGGGCTTGCCCTTGAACTCGTACTCGCGCCAGTCGGACTCTGCGGGGCCCGGCACCGCCGATCCCTCGATCACGTACTCGACCCTCGTGCGGGTGACCGTGCCGAACGCGCCGTACGCGTTCGCGAGCTGCCAGCGATTGAAACTCGCGTTCATGAGCTGACGACGGGAGGCGAGGTTTCTGAGCGCCTGCCAGCTGAGCCCTGCGATCAGGAGCGCGACGGCGCTGGTGAGTAGCAACCACCACAGTGGAAGGCCGTCCACGACGAGCCCCGCGCCCGCCGACGGATCGCCCCACAGCGTCACCCCCGGCACCGAGACCGCCGACGCCGCCAGCACGATCGTCGCCCAGTTCAGCCACGCAAAGTTACCGGTGCACACGAGCCACAGCTGCGTGCCGATCACGATCGCGGCGGCGACGGTGCCCACGACCCCTGGAATCGGGCTGTCGACCCACAGCCCCACGATCGGCGCGAACAGGAGAAACGGGACCGCGAGCTGGGCGACGTGGTTGCCGATCACCTCCGCGCAGTGAAACCATCGCGGCATGAGGTGCGCCTGACGGCTCAGCGGCCCCGGCATCGGCTGCGTCTCGTGGTGAAACGTGAGCGCGGTAAGATCGCGCCACTCGCGGCCGCCACGGATCTTGATGAGCCCCGCACCGAACTCGAGACGGAAGAGCAGCCACCAAAACAGCACGATCACCACGGTCGGCGGCGGCTGATCCCTCGACCCGAGAAACGCGGCAAGAAACCCGGCCTCGAGCAGCAGCATCTCCCACCCGAACCCGTAGAAGGTCTGCCCGATGCTCACCACCGACATGTAACTGAGCCAGAGGGTGAGGAACGCGAGCATCGGCAGCCACGGACCACCGAGCTGAGGGATCCCAGCCAGAAGCAGCGCAGACACCGCAATCCCGATCCAGCACAGCACCGCCAGGCGACGATCCGTGTACCGCAACCACCGGAAGAGCGTCGGGCGAAGCTCCGCACGCCGCGCCCGCGTCGCCGTCATGAACTCGAGAAACCTGGGAGCCGGCAAGAGCCCCCGCTCACCGAGCAGCGCAGGGAACTGATTCAGCGTGGAGAGGAATGCGACGAGGAAAAGCGCGGCGATGCCCCGCTGGAGTACCTCGCGGGCGACCCAGAAGTCGACGGCTGCGAACCCCTCCATGCGCGTCTCAGCGGGGTCGGGCGATCCCGTGCATCCCCTTCGCACCCTTCCCGTCACCCGGGCGGCCCGCGGTGATACGCCCCCGCCCACCGCGTCCGGGGCGCTTGCCCTTCTTGCGTGCGCCCTCGCCACCGGCGCCACCAGTGCCGTCGGCGCCGTCCTGCGCGGCAGAGAGCAGGGCCCCCCGCTCGGCCGTCGAGAGCTCCCGCATCTCCCCCACGCGCAGCGTGCCGAGGTGCAGCGGCCCGAACTGGCGGCGCACGAGCTCCTCGACGGGGTGGCCAACCTCCGCGAGCATCCGCCGCACGATCCGGTTGCGCCCCGAGTGCAGCGTCAGCTCGACGAGCGAGTGCGAGCGGTTCGACCCGTCGGCGATGAGCTTTGCGCGGTCAGCGGCGATCGGGCCGTCCTTCAGTTCGATGCCGTCCTTGAGGCGCTGAATCGTTGCCGGTGTCACGCGGCCGCGCACCTTGGCGACGTACGTCTTCTGCACCCCGAAACTCGGGTGGGCGAGCTTGTGCGCGAGCTCCCCGTCATTCGTGAGAATGAGCAGCCCGCTCGTGTCGGTGTCGAGCCTGCCGACGTTGTACAGCCGGTCATCGACCTGACTGGTGAACTCCCGCAGGTCGGGTCGCCCCTGCTCGTCGCTCATCGTGGAGACGACGCCGCGCGGCTTATTGAGCACGAAGTAGCGCTTCGAAACATCGAGCTGTACGACGACACCGTCGACGCGCACCTCGTCGGCCTCGGGGTCGATCCGCGAGCCGAGCTCCTGCTGTACCCGCCCGTTGACGGTGACCCGGCCTCCCGTGATCAGCGACTCGCAGGCGCGCCGAGAGGCGACACCCGCGTTGGCGAGCGCCTTCTGGAGTCGTACGCGGCCGTCATCCTTCGGCGCTTCGGACTTTGCAGCCGCTCCCCCTTCCGGCTGCTCCCACCCCCACTCCGCGAGGTCGATGTCCACGGCCTTACCGTCGACAGAAAACGCACCCCCGTGGTCACGGGATTCAGAGCGACTCATGGTCAAACCCTTCCGTCGGTTCGTCGAGAAGCGGGGCGATCGGCGGCAGCTCGGAGGGATCGCTGATCCCCAAGTATCCGAGCAGCATCTCCGTCGTCCCGTACAAGGTCGCGGTCGTCTCGGGGTCCTGCCCGACCTCCGTGATGAGCCCGCGCCCGAGCAGCGTACGCACGACCGAGTCGACGTTCACCGCGCGGATCGAGGCGATCGCCCCGCGCGAGATCGGCTGCCGGTACGCGATCACCGCGAGTGTTTCGAGTGCCGCCTGCGACAGTTTCGACGGGGTCTGCTGCTGCACGTGATCCACGATCAGCGAATCGAGGCTCGCCCGCGCGTAGAAGCGGTAGCCGCCGCCGATCTCGCGCAGTTCGAACCCGCGCGGTCGCCGTGCGGCGGCGTTTGGTCCGCCGCTGGCAGGCGATCCCTCGCCCGATCCCTCACCCGCGTCGGGTCCTGCGCCCGCCCCCTCGCCATTGAACTCGGCGACGAGCGCGTCGAGCGCCTTGCGCACTTCGCGCACCGGCCGGTCGGTCGCGGTCGCGAGCGCCACCGCGCTGAGCGGCTCGTCGGCGACAATGAGCAACGCCTCAAGCTGCTGCTCGAGCGTGTGCTCGGCGCGGGCCCGCTCAAGCGCGCTCGGCCCACTCGCCATCTCAGTCATAGTCGCTCCCCAGTGTTGCAAGTTCGTCGTCGGACCAGCTCTCGCCGGTCCACTGCACGTAGAGCTCACCGAGCGGCTCCGCCTGCTCGAAGCTCACGGCCGCACGACGATACAGTTCGAGGATCGCGAGGAAGCGCGCCACGATCACCCCACGTTCTGCGGCGACGTCGACGCCCGCAACGAGTTCCCTAAAGCTCCGTGCACCGCCGGTGCGCAGGCGGGAGACGACGATCGCCGCCTGCTCGCGGATCGACACGAGCGGCGCGTGGAGGTGGTCGAGACCGACCACGGGGATCTCGCGCGGGGTAAACGCGAGCGTGGCGATCGCCGCGAAGTCGTCGACGGAGAGGGTCCAGACGAGTTCGGGGGTGTGGTCGCGGTATTTCGCGTCGAGGGTGACGAGGCGGGGGTGGCGGGATCCCTCGTCCTCGAGACGCTCACGGAACCAGGCGCTCGCCTGTTTGAACGCACGGTACTGCAGCAGCCTGGCGAACAAGAGATCGCGTGCTTCGAGCAGCGCGATGTCTTCGGCGTCGACGGCTTCGCCCTGCGGTAGGAGGCTCGCGATCTTCAGGTCGAGCAGCGTCGCGGCGACGACGAGGAACTCTGAGGCGCGGTCGAGTTCGATGCGGCCCTGCCCTTCGAGTGAGGCGAGGTAGGCGATGAACTCGTCGGTGACGAGGCTGAGCGACACCTCCGTGATGTCGAGCTCGTGCTTGCCGATGAGGCTCAGCAGCAGGTCGAAGGGCCCGTCGAACACCTCGAGTGTGACGTGGAAGTCGTCGGTCTCGGTGGCCGCGGTCGGCCCCGATGTGACCTCGGGCTCCGTCGCGACCATCACGGCCTCACGCGACGACGCCGCGCTGCACGAGTTCGCGGGCGAGTTTCAGGTAGGCCTCAGAGGCCGCATTCGAGGGCGCGTAGTCGAGGATCGGTTTCGCGGCGATCTGCGCGTCCGGCAGTTTCACGGTGCGACCGATGACCGTGTCGAAGACCTTGTCGCCGAAGGTGTCGACGACACGCTCGAGCACCTCGCGGGCGTGGAGGGTGCGGGAGTCGTACATGGTCGCGAGGATCCCGTCGAGTTCGAGGGCGGGGTTCAGGCGATCCTTCACCTTCTCGATCGTTTCGACGAGCAGCGCGACGCCGCGCAGCGCGAAGTATTCGCACGCGAGAGGGATGAGCACGCCGTGACTCGCGGTAAGCGCGTTCACCGTGAGCAGCCCGAGCGACGGCTGGCAGTCGATGAGCACGACGTCGTAGTCGTCGCTGATCTTGCGGAGCACGCCGGCGAGGATCTGTTCGCGGGCGACCTCGGTGACGAGGTGCACTTCGGCCGCGGAAAGGTCAATGTTCGCGGGGATCACGTCGAGGCCCGGGGTCTGTGTGTGCTGCACGGCCTCCCGCGGATCCCTCACCTTGCCGAGCATCAGGTCGTAGATGGTGGGCACCTCGTGCGCGGGCACCCCGAGGCCTGCGGAGAGCGCGCCCTGCGGGTCGAAGTCGATGGCGAGCACGCGGCGGCCGTAGCGGGCGAGCGCGGCCGCGAGGTTGATCGTCGAGGTGGTCTTGCCGACCCCGCCCTTCTGGTTGCACATGGCGATGATGCGGGCCGGGCCGTGTCGGTCGAGCTTGCGCGGGGCGGGAATAACGCGCACGGGCCGGCCGGTCGGGCCGAGCTCGACCTGGGTGTTCGCCATCCGCGCTCCTCACTCTTGTATCGCTGTTGTATCGCTCGCTTGAGGTCCTATCCTATCGTGGCGAGGGATCCTGTCCCCTTGCGTGCCGGCTCCACCCGTACGGTCCAGTCCATGCTCCGGTGCACGCACCTTGCACGCTGTCGGGCGGCGAGAGTCGGATCAATATGAGACGATCGAGTGCGAAGCGCGGGATTCGCGTTGACGCGTCTGCGTAAATGACGCTATGTTGACCTTTTGACGATCTTCACGTGACCCTAAATCGACAAGGCCGTCGCCGTTCACCGCTTTAGGCCGCGCCGCATTCGATTCGCCGAGCATCACCTTCGCTCGGTTAAATCTGGAGGGCGCGCCTCAACCGAAAGTGAGTTTCGAAGAGTGTCCGCACAGCAGAACCAGGCAGCCGCAGAGAATTCAGCCGCTCAGACGATTACGCGCGAGGAGATCTTCGAAGCGCACGAGGGCGGCAAGCTCTCCATCAGCGTCGACAACCCCATCGAAACCAAACGCGACCTCTCCATCGCCTACACCCCCGGCGTCGCCCAAGTCAGCCGCGCCATCGCCGACGACCCCGCAGTCGCCGCCACCCACACCTGGGCCAACCGCCTCGTCGCCGTCATCTCCGACGGCACCAGCGTCCTCGGCCTCGGCGACATCGGCCCCGCCGCATCCCTCCCCGTCATGGAAGGCAAATCCGCGCTCTTCAAAACATTCGCGGATCTTGACTCCATCCCCATCGTGATCGACTCCAAAGACCCCGACGAGATCATCGACACCATCGTGCGTATCGCCCCCACCTTCGGCGCGGTCAACCTTGAAGACATTTCCGCTCCTCGCTGCTTCGAGATCGAGCAGCGCCTCATCGACGCCCTCGACATGCCCGTCATGCACGACGACCAGCACGGCACCGCCGTCGTCGTTCTCGCCGCCCTCATCAACGCCGCAAAAGTCGTCGAGAAAGAACTCGCTACCCTCCGCGTCGTGATCTCCGGCGCGGGCGCAGCCGGCGTCGCCGTCGCAGAAATCCTCCTCGCGGCAGGGGTCACCGACATCATCGTGCTCGACTCCAAGGGTGCACTCCACCCCGACCGCGGTGACATCTCCGGAGTGAAGGCCGACCTCACCGAACGCACCAACCCCCGCCACATCGCCGGCGGCACCCAGGAAACCCTGCAAGACGCTGACGTGTTCATCGGTGTCTCCGCGGGCAAGGTGCCCGAGGAACACGCCGCGGGCATGGCTGACAACGCGATCATCTTCGCCCTGTCGAACCCCGACCCGGAAATCATGCCTGATGTCGCATCGAAGTACGCCGCGGTTGTCGCGACCGGGCGCAGCGACTTCCCCAACCAGATCAACAACGTGCTCGCGTTCCCCGGCATCTTCCGTGGTGCCCTCGACGCTGACGCGAAAAAGATCACCCCCGAAATGAAGCTCGCCGCCGCGCACGCGATCGCCGAACTCGCCCGCGAGGACCTCTCGGCCACATTCATCGTGCCCAGCCCCCTCGACCTCCGCGTCGCACCCGCCGTCGCCACAGCCGTCAAAAACGCCGTTTAGTCGGTGAGGTGTCACCCGTTGGGGTCGCGCGAGGTTCAGCGTGCGCGCGGGTGCGACGTGAGGTAGTGCTCGCGCAGCGTGTCCGGCGTCACCTGCGTGTAAATCTGCGTCGTACTCACCGACGCGTGGCCGAGTAGCTCCTGCACGGTGCGCACGTCGGCTCCACCCGCGAGCAGGTGCGTCGCGAACGAGTGGCGGAGCGTGTGCGGGGAGACGTGAGTGTCGATCCCTGCACGCTCGGCCGCGCCGCGAATCACAAGCCACGCGCTCTGCCGTGACAGGCGCCCCCCTCGGGGGCCCACGAAGAGCGCCGGGGTTCCCCGCCCTCGCGCGACCATCGACGGCCGGGCTCGCACGAGGTAGGCGGCGAGGGCGCGCCCCGCATAGCTTCCGTACGGCACGATACGCTGTTTCGCGCCCTTGCCGGTGACCCGGATGAATCCGCCCTCCCCGAGCGCGGCTACCTGGTCCTGCCACGTGTCTGCACTGTTCGCAGCAGCAGCACGCTCGGGCGCGGCGCTTTCGAGCGTGGCAGCTTCTTGTTCGTCAGCCTCTGGCGCAGCGCGGCCGGGTGCGGCGAGCAGGTCGTCGATGTCGAGGGCCGCCACCTCACTGACGCGGGCCCCACTCGCGTAGAGGAGTTCGAGCAGCGCACGATCCCTGAGCGATACGGGATCGTCGCCGCCCGCCGCGGCGAGTAGTGCCTCGACCGATTCGATCGGGAGCGCCTGCGGCAGCCGCTGCGTGCGTTTCGGGGTGCGCACCGTGTTCCCCGCATCGGTGTCGAGTGCTCCCTCTTCGAAGAGGAACCGGTGCAGCCCCCGCACGGTCGACAGCCGCCGGGTGACCGACGCCGGCGCAAGCGCAGCCCCAGGAGCAGTGCCTGAGCCAGAATCAGCGCCTGAGCCAGAATCAGCAGCAGCCGCCGTTCCAGCCCCGTTCAGCTCGCTGACGTAGTCCGCGAGCATCGCAGACGTGACCGCGCCGAGGTCGACGATGTCTCGCCCCTCGAGCCAGCGCAGGTAGGCTTCGAGGTCGCGCCGGTACGCGGCCACGCTGTTCGCGGACAGTCCGCGTTCGAGGGCCACATACCGGAGAAATCGCTCGGCACCCCGAGATGGTTCGACGCCGCTCACTGTGGCCCCACTCCGGTCACGCCCGCGAGCGCTCTCCACGCGCCGCTTCGCGACCGGGCCAGGCGGATGAGGGATCCCGCAGCGTCGTCCACCCCGCACCTCGGCTCGCAACCGCGGCGAGCAGCGCCCCCGCCGCCACCGAGTTCTGCACACGGCCGGCGAGCACCGCGGCGACGGCGTCATCCAGGTTGAACCAGCGGGGCACGATCTCGGCCTCCTCTTCGCCGCGCTCGTAGTCGTGCGCCACCTGCGTGAGATCGCGGGCGAGGAAGACGCGCATCGCCTCGCTGGAGGAACCAGGCGACAGGAACAGGTCGAGCAGCAGGTCCCACCGTTCGGCACGCAGGTCGGCCTCCTCGAGCAGCTCGCGCTGCGCGGCGGCCAGCGCCGACTCCCCCGGCTCGTCCATGAGCCCGGCAGGGATCTCCCAGTCGCGGTGAGCGATCGGGTGCCGGTACTGCTGGATCAGGAGTACTCGCCCCTCCGCGTCGAGCGCGAGCACGGCGACGGCGCCCGTGTGGTCGATGTATTCGCGAACGAGTTCGCCGGGGCCGAAGTCGAAGCGATCCCTTCGCACATCCCAGACGTTTCCGCGCGCGAGTAGCTCGCTTGCGCTCACGGTGATGTCGGTCGCGACCTCGTCAGCGGGTGACTCGATTCCATCTGACGCCGCACCATGGGTTACCGCACCGCCGGCCGTGGTGCTGGCTGACGCGTCGCGCCGATCGCGGGTCATGCTCGCTACTCGGCATCCTCGACGTCGAACAGGCGGGTCGCGTCGCGCCGATCCATGGCGGCGGCGGCGAGCCCGGCGAAGAGCGGGTGCGGCCTACCGGGCCGGGAACGCAGTTCGGGGTGTGCCTGCGTCGCGATGTAGAACGGGTGCTGGTCGCGCGACAGTTCGACGAACTCGACGAGTTCACCGTCGGGGCTCGTGCCCGAGAAGCTCAGGCCCGCCGCGGCGATCTGGTCGCGGAAGCGGTTGTTCACCTCGTAGCGGTGGCGGTGCCGCTCGCTGACACTGTCAGCGCCGTAGAGGGACGCGGCGAGGGATCCCTCGGCGAGCGCCGCCTCGTACAGCCCGAGGCGCATGGTGCCCCCAAGGTCTCCCCCGTCGATGATCTCGACCTGCTCTGCCATCGTCGCGATGACGGGCATCGGCGTCTCGGGGTCGAACTCGGTCGAAGAGGCTCCGTCGAGCCCTGCGACGTTGCGCGCGTACTCGATGACCATGCACTGGAGGCCGAGGCACAGCCCGAGGGTCGGGATCGCGTTTTCGCGGGCGAAGCGCAGCGCGCCGAGCTTTCCCTCGATGCCGCGGATGCCGAAGCCGCCGGGCACGCAGATCGCGTCGACGTCGCCGAGCTGTTCCAGTGCTCCCGCCGGTGTTTCGCAGGTGTCTGAGGCGACCCACTTGATGTTGACCTTCGTGGAGTGGGCGAAGCCGCCGGCGCGCAGGGCCTCGGTGACGGAGAGGTAGGCGTCGGGCAGGTCGATGTATTTGCCGACGAGCGCGACCGTCACCTCACCCTTCGGCTCGTGCACGGCGTCGAGCACCGGCTGCCAGCCGCTCCAGTCGACGGCGCCCGCACGGTCGGTGAGCCCCAGGTGTTCGACGATCGTGCGGTCGAGACCCTGGTCATTGAGCAACTTCGGGAGATCGTAGATGCTCGGCACGTCGATCGCATTCACGACTGCGTCTTCGTCGACGTCGCACATCAGCGCGATCTTGCGCAGGTTGTCGTCGGTGACGGGCCGGTCGCTGCGGAGCACGAGCGCGTCGGGCTGAATGCCGATGGAGCGCAGCGTCGCCACGGAGTGCTGTGTGGGTTTCGTCTTCTGCTCGCCGGAGGCACCCATGAAGGGCACCAGCGAGACGTGCACGAAGAAGACGTTGCGCCGCCCGAGCTCGTGTCGCACCTGTCGCGCCGACTCGAGGAAGGGCTGCGACTCGATGTCGCCGACCGTGCCACCGACCTCGGTGATGATCACGTCGGGGCGTGGCGTTTCGGAGGCCTGCAGCCGCATGCGGCGCTTGATCTCGTTCGTGATGTGGGGAATCACCTGGACGGTGGCGCCGAGGTAGTCGCCGCGGCGCTCCTTCTGGATCACCTCGGAGTAGATCTGCCCCGTCGTGACGTTCGCCGCCGCGGAGAGGTTGATGCCGAGGAAGCGTTCGTAGTGCCCGATGTCGAGATCTGTCTCGGCGCCGTCGTCAGTGACGAACACCTCGCCGTGTTCGAACGGGTTCATGGTGCCGGGGTCGACGTTGAGGTACGGATCCAGCTTCTGCATGACGACGCGTAGACCGCGTGCGGTGAGGAGGTTGCCGAGGCTCGCGGCCGTTAACCCCTTGCCGAGTGAGGAGACGACGCCCCCGGTGACGAAGATGTGCTTGGTGATACCGGCCTGGTCCGCGCGCTGCTCTATTCCCACGGGCTTTAATCCTATCAGTTCGCTGCCGGATTACGGATGGCATCGGAGTCGCCGGTTGTCTCGACAGATGGCGGGTTCTCGGCTTTCGCGAGTTTCACGACGCCGAAGACCGCAATCAGGCCTGCTGCCGCGATGAGTGCGATCGACCATGGCGGAGCCCCGGCGGCCTCGTTCAGGATGACGATGCCGAGCAGCACCGCGATCGCCGGGTCGATGACGGTGAGCCCGGCGACGACCACGTCGGAGGGGTTCTTCGTGTAGGCGGTCTGCACGTAGTAGATGGACAGCCCGGCCGCGGCACCGATGCCGAGCACGCACAGGATCGTCAGCGCTCCGCCCGAGTCGAGGGAGAAGTGGTGGCCCGCGAAGAGGCCCTGTACCCGTAGGATCACGGTCTTGCCGAGCGTCGCGACGAACGAGGAGAACACGGCGCCGAGCAGCACGTACATGAGTGGCGCCCGGGGGGCTGCGCCGCGGTTGACGAGGCGGACGATGCCAGCGATCACCAGGACCGCTGCGAGTGTGGAGAGCACGGCGATGAGCTGCCCGTCGCTGATGGCCTTCTGCGTGCTCACCGCGGCGGCGACGATCACGTACCCGGTGACGCCGACGAGGCAGATCAAGACGGCGGTGAGCACACCACGACTGGGGCTGCGCTTCTCGGCGCGGGCGTTGAGGAAGACAGCGAACACGAGCGCGAGAATGCCGATCGGCTGCACCACCATGAGTGGCGCGAACGCGAGGCTCGCCATCTGCAGCAGAATGGCGAGGCCGAACATCGCGGTTCCGGCGAGCCAGAGCGGGGTTTTCACCATGGCGACGACGAGGGATCCGTCGCCCTTCCGCTTCACTGCGGTTTCCATTCCGCGACTCTGCCAAATATTTCCGACGGAGAGCACCGCCGCGGAAAGGACGGCAAGGGCGATACCGAGCGCGGGCGTGGAATTGAACTCCGCGGCGGCTCCCGACGTGGCGAAGACAATCATGGTGTCAGCGGATCTCCTGCCTCGGCACCCAGACCTGCTTGATGATCATGAGCACCGCCGCGGTGACCGGAATCGCGATGAGCGCGCCGAGCAGGCCGAGCAGGGTGCCGCCCGCCAGTGCACCGATGACGACGAGGGATCCCGGTACCGAGACGACGCGGTTCATGATGCGCGGCGTGAGCAGATACGACTCGATCTGCATGTACACCAGGTAGTAGACCGCGGCGATGATCGCGGTCATCGGCGAGTTGAAGAGCGCGACGAACGCGACCAGCACGGTTGCGAGCACGGAGCCGATGAGCGGGATGAGCGCAAGGAAGAACACCCCGACCGCGACCAGCCCCGCGAACGGCACCCCCACGATCGTCATCATGATGAACCCGAGCACGGAGTTGATGAAGGCGAGCAGCACCATGCCGTTGACGTAGCCACCGATCGAATCGGTGACCTGCTCGGTGATGTCCATCACCTTGGAGCGGCCGGACCGGTGGATGAGCGAATAGAACGCGCGCTTGATCGTGCCGAGTGAGGCGAGGAAGTACAGGGAGAGGATCAGGATGATGATTCCCGCGGTGAGGCCGTTCGCGATGCCGAGGCCCGCCTGCCAGATCCCGCCCGCGAACTGCGCCCAATTCTCGGGCTTGCTCACGAACTCCTGGCCGGTCTGCAGCAGCCCCTTGAAGTCGATGAACTGGCCGAAGCGCTCATTCACCCACTGGAACCACTCCTGATTCGTGATGTCGGTCGTGAGGCTCGGCGCGCTTCGGATGAGCTGGGTCACCTGATTGGCGATCATCGGGATGATGATCGCGAGCAGGCCGCCGATGACGAGCACGAAACCGCCGAAGACCACCCCGATTCCCGCGGGCCGCTTCAGCCCCTTCCGCTCGAGCCGCCGCACCACCGGGTCGAGACCGAGCGCGATGAAGAGCACAGCAACCACGTACATGATGATCGTGCTGAGCTGCTCGACGATGTGGCCGGCGAGAATCGCGACGAGCACTCCCAGCGTGACGGTGAAGCCAAGCTGGAACGGCTGTTTCACAATGAAGTCTCGCGTTTGGCGCTTGTCCCGCTCCTCGCGCGCGTCGTCCGCCGCCTCTCGCGCATCCCGGTACATGGCGCGCGTCTCAGCGTCCATCCGTTCAAGGTCAGCGTGAACCACGTCGGGATGCGTGTCGAGGAAGGCGGCCTTCGCTGCGGCGCTATCGTCGGGCTGCGGCTTCTCGCTGCGCTGGCCCCGTCCGAAGAGTTTCATAGTTGGAGCGTAGCACCCACCGGGGACACTCCTTAAGACGTGAGGGCGAGCAGTTCCGCAGCGTGTTCGAGGGCGCTCTCCGAGTCGCTGAGCCCGGAGAGCAGGCGCGCCATCTCTGCGAGTCGCGCCTCCCCTTCGAGTCTCTGGCAGCTGCTCTCCGTATACCCGCCGGCCGTGTCCTTCGTGATCTGCAGGTGATTGTTCGCGAATGCCGCGACTTGCGCGAGGTGCGTGACGACGATGACCTGCGATGTGCGGGCGAGCCGCGCGAGGCGACGACCGATCTCGATCGCGGCAGCACCCCCGACACCCGCGTCGACCTCGTCGAACACGAATGTGGGAACGGGGTCGACGGCCGCGACCACGACCTCCAGAGCAAGCATCACGCGCGAGAGCTCACCGCCGGAGGCGCTCTTCGCGACCGGGCGGGTCGGCGCCCCGGGGTGGGGCCGCAGCTCGAGCTGCACTTCGTCTGCGCCGTGGGCGCTCAGCCGCTCCAGCGGCGTCACCCGGATGCTGAACTCCGCGTCTGGCAGGGCGAGCTGCTGAAGCTCCGCGGTGACGGCGTCAGACAGTTGCGCGGCGGCGGCCTCGCGGAGGGCAGTAAGTTTCGCGGCGAGGGCCGACTCATCGGCTTCAAGTCGTGCGAGGCGGTCAGACTCTGTCGCGATCCGGTCGTCGTCGCCCTCGATGTCGACGAGGCGACGCGATCCCTCCTCTGCGTAGGCGATCACGGCTGCCGAGTCGGTGCCGTACGCACGGAAGAGCGCACTCAGCGCCGCGAACCGTTCGTTTGCCGCGGCGAGCTCCCCCGGCCCCTCCTGGTCGAGGTCCGATGCGTAGGACGCGAGTTCCCGGGCGGCGTCCGCGAGTTGGAAGCTCACCGAGCGCAGCGCGTCGGATACTGCAGCCAGTCGGGGGTCGTGCGAGGCGACGCGATCGAGCTCTTGCACGGCACTATCGATGAGGGATCCCGCATCCCTACTGAAGGGGTCGTCGGATTCCGCGGCGAGCGCCTCGTGCGCAGCGCCCGTGGCCGCACGCAACGATTCGACGTTGCTGAGAAGCTCGATCCGCTCCTGCAGCTCGATCTCCTCTCCGGGCTGCGGGTCGACCGCGGCGATCTCCTCGAGCTCGGCGCGCAGCCGCTCGGCCTCCGCTATCCGTTCGTCGCGCGACTCGGTGAGTTCCGCGACCAGCACTGCCGCCTCCCGACGTTCGCGGTGGCAGCGCTGAAACTCTTCGAGAGTTGCCGCGAGCGGCGCACCACCGAAGCGATCGAGCGTGTCGCGCTGGGCGGCGGCCGAGCGCAGTCGCAGCTGATCCGACTGGCCGTGCACGGCGAACAGCCGGCCCGCGAGCTTCGCGAGGGTGCCGACGGGAGCGGACGTGCCGCCGACGTTCGCCCGGCTGCGCCCCTCCGCGTTCACCGTCCGGCCGAGCACGAGCTCGCCCGCCTCAATGTCGCCGCCGGCGTCGGCCACGAGTTCGTAGGCCTCCGGATCTTCCGTGTGGATGAGCCCCGTCACCCGCGCCTGCGGCGCCCCGCTCCGCACGGCCCCGGCGTCGGCACGCTCACCCATGAGCAGGCCGAGCGCGGTCACCACCATCGTTTTGCCGGCGCCGGTCTCACCCGTGATCGCGGTGAACCCCGGCCCAACCGTGAGCGTCGTGTCGGCGATCACCCCGAGATCCCTGATCCTGAGCTCCTCGATCATGCAATGCCTCCGCCACGCTCACCCCGCCAGCCAGAAACGGGGAGTCGGAACTTCTGCACGAGCCGCTCCGAGAACACCGCCTGGTGCAGGCGGGCGAGTCGCACACTCTGCGAAGATCGCCGAACCCGAATCACCGACCCCGCGGGCAGCTCCGTGCGCCGCCTGCCATCGCACCACAGCACCCCCGGGCCGATGTTTTCCGGCAGGATGGTGACGCTCAGCTCCGAGTCGGGGCCCGTGATGATCGGGCGGCCGAAGAGCGCGTGCGCCGCAATCGGGACGAGCTGGATCGCTTCCACCTCGGGCCAGACGATTGGACCACCGGCTGAGAAGGCGTAGGCCGTCGACCCGGTCGGCGTGGCGATCACGACGCCGTCGCACGCGTAAGTGGAGAGCGGCCGACCGTCGACGCCGATCGCCACCTCGAGCATGCGGCGGCGTTTCTCCACGCTGGCCTCGTTGAGCGCCCAGGTATCCGCGATCAGTTCGCCGTCGTGGAGGGCCTGCACTTCGATGGTGAAGCGTTCCTCGACCGTGTAGTCGCGGGCGAGCACGCGATCGAGCGTGGTCTGCAGGTCGTGGCGTTCCATCTCCGCGAGGAACCCGACATGGCCGAGGTTCACACCGACGATCGGGCACTGCGATCCGCGCAGCATTTCCGCGGCGCGCAGGATCGTGCCGTCGCCGCCGAGCACGAGCGCCACCTCAAGATCGACGACGGCGACGTCCCGCCCGAGTATCGCGGTCTGCGAAACGTCGAAGTGCGGCGCGAACGCGGCACGATCCTCCGCGTCGAGCACGGGCACCACGCCCGCTTTGCTCAGCGCGTGCACCGACTCGATCGTCGCGGTGATCGCTTCGACGCGGTGCGCGTGAGAGACCACCAGCATCCGCCTCGCCTCACCGCCGACCGTTTCGCTCATGGCACCCCTTCAATCATCCAGCACGTCGCCCTTCGGAAGCTTCCGCCTTCGCGAGGGCAAGAATCCGCTCGTCCCATTCTGACGGATCCGGCGCGGGCCCGCGCACGAGAACGCACAGGTACTCCACGTTGCCCGTTCCCCCGATGACGGGCGACTGCTCGATCCCGCGGCAGGCGAACCCGTGAGTCGCGGCCGCAGCCAGGACCCCGCGGATTGCTTCCGCTCGCTGCGCGGGGTCCGTGACGACCCCGTCTCGGACCCTGCCGACCTCGAACTGCGGCTTGATGAGCAGCAGGAGCTCGGCGTCTGCGGCAGCGCACCGTTCGATCGCAGGGAGCACCAGCGTGAGCGAAATGAATGAGAGGTCGGCCGTGACAAGGCTCGGCGGCTCGGCGATGCCTGTGGAGCTTGCGAGCAGCTCCGGGTCGAGGTTTCGCGCGTTGCATCCCTCGACGAGGCGGACCCGCGGATCCCTCGCAAGCACATCATCCATCTGCCCGTGCCCCACGTCGATGGCCTGCACAGCGCGAGCGCCACGCTCGAGGAGCACCTGCGTGAACCCGCCGGTGGAAGCTCCGAGGTCGAGCGCGAGGCGACCGGTGGGGTCGATCGCGAACCGGTCGAGCCCAGCGATCAGCTTCCCGGCGGCGCGCCCCACATAGCGGTCGAATCCCGCGACGGCGACCACCGCCCCGGTCGTGGTCTTCTGGCCGGCCTTCCCCGCGGTGTTTCCGTCGACCGTCACTCGCCCCTCAGAGATGAGCTCTGCGGCACGGTTCCGGGAGCGGGCGAGCTGGAGCTCCACGATGACGCGGTCGAGCCGCTCGCTGGCGCCCTCCCACGTGCGCCGCTGGGGCCGCGTGTTCGCGTCGTCAGGCACGCTGGTCGTTTCGCTGGAGTTCTGCGAGCAGTTCGTCGTGCAGCTGCTCGAACACGGCGGCGCGCTGCGCGAGCGGCTGCGCCTCGATGAGTTCGAGCCGCCCGAGCAACCCGTCACCCTCCGGTTGACCGAGCAACCCGTCGTGTGCCGGCCGTTCGTTCTCCATGTGCTCCACCCTAGAGGCATCCACAGACGTTCGGGTCAGACCCAGTGATCCTCATACAGAATCTCGGGAACCTTCAAACCGTAGATTGCGAGGCCCGACGCCCAGATCGCGGCGCAGCCGGCCCGCAGCAGGTTGAGCGGGTCATCCCCCTCGTCGACGACCTCGACGATGTGCCCCTTCATGCGCACCTTCGCCGAACCGACCCGGGCCGAACCGTCTCGCAGCCAGTCGGTCACGGGATAGGGATCGTGCATGCCCGACAGCGTCGCGACGATGAAGTCCGGTTGCATGTCGCGCGAGGCGGCAACCAGTTGCTTGGGACGGTCGACGCCCGTGAGCACGTGCAACGCATCGATGCCCGCGGCCTTCGCGCCCTTGGCGTCGGTGTCGAGGCGGTCGCCGAGCATGAGTGCGTTGCGCGTGCCGAACCGGGAAAACGCAGCCTCGTAAATCGGTGTTTCGGGTTTCCCGGCGAACACGGGGAGTCGTTGTACGGCCGTGTGCACGGCGGACACGAGCGTGCCGTTACCGGGTGCAAGCCCGCGGGCAACCGGCAGGGTCCAGTCGGTGTTGGTCGCGACCCAGGGCAGCTGCGTCCCGTCCGGCCGCTCGGCGAGCGCGAACGCGGCCTCGGCAAGGTGGGTCCACCCCACATCCGGCGCGAACCCTTGCACGACCGCGGCAGGGTCGTCGTCGGCGCTTCGCGTCGTCTTGAATCCGGCCTTGTGGAGTTCGTCGAGGACTCCGTCACCGCCGACAACGAGTACGAGGGATCCCGGCTCAATCAAGTCCGAGAGCAGCGCCACCGCTGCTTGCGGCGACGTCACCACGTCTTGCGCGCCCGCCCGCAGGCCGAGACTGGTGAGTTGCTCGGCGACCATCCGGTCTGTGCGCGACGCGTTGTTTGTCAGGTAGGCAACCCGGCTCGCGGCGCTTGCACGGTTGAGTGCGTCCACAGCGCCGGGAATCGCCTGCGGGCCGCGATACACGACCCCGTCGAGATCCGTCAGCAACAGGTCGCGGGCCTCAACGGGCGCTGGCCCGAACTGCCCTCGTCGCGAACCGAACAGTGCCATTAGTCTTGCGTCTCCTCTGCCTCTGTTGTTTCTGCGGAATGTACGTTAGTGGGCTCGGCGGGTTCCTCAGCCTCGACGGGTTCCTCAGTCGCCGCGGGTTCCTCAACCTCGGCCACGGTCTCAGCTGAGGTCTCTGGTGTTTCAGCCGGTGGTTCGACCTCGATGATCTCGAGAACTTCGACCTCGTCGTGTGCACCGAATTCTGCGTCGAGCGCTGCAGCGGCCTGTTCTGCACGCGCCGCCCAGGTGGCGGCGTCGGCCGCACGCCCAACCTCTTCCAGTGCGCCGGCGTATGCGGCGAAGAGCTCGGGGCTCCAACTGTACGCACGGTTGGGGTTGAGCTCCGGTATCTCCAGTTCCAGGAGCGCCTGCGTCGACTGCCCCAAGTCGAACCTGGCTCCCGACATGGCGATGGCGAGGTGGACGCGCTCCGCCGTGTCGAGTTTCGATGAGTCGACCGCGTGGCCGGTCTCGAGGGCCCGCTCGGGCCGGCCGAGCGCGCGTTCGCACTCCACCATGAGCGCAAGGTGTCCGTCGCGTCCGCTGAGTCTGCGGTAGGTGCGGAGTTCACGCAGCGCGAGCGCGTAGTCGCCGGTTCGGTATGCAGTCATGGCGAGGAACTCCCGGGCGACCGGGATCCGCCCGGCACGCCGGCTCGCGGAGATCGCGTGCTGGTGTGCAAGTTCTGGGTCTTCGTCGAGCAGCAGGTGGGCGACGGCGAGGTGTCGCGCGACGCGCTCCTGCACATCGGCCTGCAGAGTCTTCAGTTGGTTGCGTGCTGCGGGGTAGAGATCCCTTTCGGTGATGTCCTCAGGGACCATCGGATCGGCATGCTCGCTGCGTACCGGGCGGAGTTCGTGTTGCAGCCGTTCCGCTTCGGTGAAGTTGCGGCCAGCACCGCCGCGGTCGCTCCGTCCGGCACCACGCGTGCCGCCACGACCGATCGGCGTGGAACCGGAATCGCGAGGTGTGCGGTCGCGCCGGTCGTAGCCACGGTCATCACGACGATCGGAGCGCTCACTGCGTCCGTACCCGCGGTTGTCACGACGATCGGAGCTTTCGCGACGATCGTATCCGCGGTCGTCACGACGCCCGCCGTCATCGGGACGACCGTAACGACGGTCATCACGCTGCTTGGACTCGTCTCTCCGGCCATATCCGCGATCGTCACGACGTCCGGAATCATCTCGCCGACCGTATCCGCGATTATCGCGCTGCTGACGACGGTCAGAGTCTTCCCTCCGACCGTACCCACGATCCTGACCACGACCGGAGTCGTCCCGTCGGCCGTTACCGCGCTCGTCCCGCCGGCCAGATTCATCCCGACGTCCATATCCGCGATCGTCACGACGACCGGAATCATCTCGCCGACCGTATCCGCGATTATCGCGCTGCTGACGACGGTCAGAGTCTTCCCTCCGACCGTACCCACGATCCTGACCGCGACCCGACTCGTCCCGCCGACCGTATCCGCGCTCGTCGCGTCGGCCGGAGTCATCCCGACGTCCGTATCCACGGTCGTCGCGGCCACCGGACTCGCGGCGGCCGTACCCGCGATCCTCGCGCTTGCCAGTCCCCTCGTCTCGGCGACCGTACCCGCGGCTATCGCGCTGGCCGTGTTCGCCATCAGTGCGCTTCCGTGGCGGCATGTCGCGACGCGGCTTCGAGTTTCGTTGTGGACGGTCTCCGTGTCGTTTCCGGGGGTCGCGTTCGGACGATTCCTCGCGTGGGGAACGGTCGTTCATTTTGTCGCCTCCCGGTGACACACTGTTGAAGTAGAAGTCTACAAATGCGAAAGGGGCCGTATCGAATGGACTGCCATCACTGGCTTCCCATCAATACGACCCCTTTCGTTACAAGGAGTTCGGCGGTGTCCTACTCTCCCACACCCTCCCGAGTGCAGTACCATCGGCGCAGTCAGCCTTAGCTTCCGGGTTCGGAATGTAACCGGGCGTTTCCCTGACGCTATAACCACCGAAACACT
>Ga0265293_10004244_pt1 | contig 25493 bp, 20 predicted proteins | sample Munlanlewell138R_FD_192505 | JGI IMG/M metagenome (GOLD analysis project Ga0265293, IMG submission 192505) | Leachate microbial communities from a municipal landfill in Southern Ontario, Canada - Leachate well 138R | ecosystem: Engineered > Solid waste > Landfill > Unclassified | place: Canada...
CATTCAATTACAAACAACAAGCCCCACGTTTTTTTATAACACACAAATATACGGTTATCAATCCATTGTATGAATTTAATAATTTTTTATCGGACAATAGTGATTTGTAAATAATAATGCACCATATCATTTACTAATTATAGATTATATGGATATTCAGAAGCTACAAAACAAAGTGCTTGATCATCGATTTGTAAAACAACTACAAATACAATTAAGAAGGATTATCCTTCCGGGTTTTGATGGTTTACCCATTTTTGATGTATTAGTGTTTTTTATAAAGGGTTTGGTTAAAGGTGAATTGTCGCGTAGAGCAGCTTCTTTGTCATATAACTTTTTCATGGCGTTGTTTCCATTGGTTTTATTTTTATTTACTATCGTTGCATATCTCCCTATCGACAATTTTGTGTCTTTAGTGTATGAAATGATGGAGACCTTTTTGCCGGAACAATCTTTTGGTTTTGTGAAAGATACTATAGATGGTATATTGAAAAAAAATGGCACTTTATTGTCTTTTAGTATTATTTTTACTTTTTATTTTGCAACTCGAGGAACCAGTGCTATGATTTCTGAATTAAATGCTACATATCATGAAATAGAAACAAGGAGTTTTATCAAAAAAAAATTGGTCTCTTTATTCTTGTTGTTTATTTTGTTGGTTATGTTTCTGACTACTTTGGGAATAAATATTTTGGTAAGTCAATTTCTTACGCTTGTTTCAGAATATGATATTATTTGTATCTCTTGGCATTTTACAGCCATACGAATGGTGAAATGGATATTGATTATTTTCCTTGTTTTTATGTGTATTTCTGTCATTTATTATTTTGCACCGGCCAAAAAAAGAGAATATCATTTTTTCTCCGCGGGTTCATCATTAGCCACCCTTTTAATTGTATTGTCTTCGGCAGGATTTAATTATTATATGACTAATTTTTCGAGCTATAATGCCGTTTACGGTTCCATAGGAGCTTTGATAATATTGTTGCTGTGGATTCAACTAATTTCTATGATACTAATTATAGGTTTTGAACTGAATGTCAGCATACGTAATGCACGTAAAAAAAAGATGAAAATAATGCAAAAATGAAAATTCGGGATATTTTATTCATAAACATCTGAATCGCATACCGGTATCAAAACGTAAACTTTATCGTTGCGTCGCAATATGTCGTGGGTAGGGACGGAGCAATAAGTTCCTTTTTCGGCGGCAGGAGTAGGTTTTAAATCCACTCTAATTTCGGAAACACTATCCTCGTAAACACCGGTAGTAGGCCCTATAACCAATAGCTGATCTCCTATATGCAATGTTTTGTTTTCAATAAGAATTTCAGCTACCTTCTGTTTTGAAAAATAATTGGTAACTTTTCCAACGTACACTTTTGTTTTAGTAGCTTGCGAACCATAACGATTCGTCCATTCACCCATTTTTCTTCCTAAATAATAACCGTCCCAAAACTCTCTGTTATATACACTTTTTAGTTCATTCATCCAAAGTTTTACTTTATCTTCACCATAGGAGCCGTCATCATAGGCATTCACAGCTTGCCGATAGCATTGGGTAACGGTTTTAACGTATTCGGGCGAACGACCTCTCCCTTCAATTTTCAATACGCTGACACCCGCTTCGAGTATTTTATCTAAAAAGCCAATGGTGCATAAGTCTTTAGGAGAGAATATGTATTTCTCGTTAACCAATAATTCGATTTCATTATCCACATCTTTTACATGATACAAACGTCGGCAAGGTTGAAGGCACGCCCCTCGGTTGGCAGAATAGGCGAAATTATCCAAGCTCAAATAGCATTTACCGGAAACAGCCATGCATAAGGCTCCGTGGACAAAAACTTCGATTTTTACTAAATTACCCGATGGACCTGTAATGTTTTCTTTTTCTATTTGTTCGACAATAGTAGCTACTTGTTTCAAATTCAACTCACGAGCGGTAACCATTACCTCGGCAAAACGGGAGAAAAAACGAATCGCTTCGATATTGGTTATATTGCATTGGGTTGAAATATGAATGTCTATTCCAATCTTTTGAGCTTCTTGAATAACCGACCAATCGGAGGCAATGATAGCCGAAATGCCGTGCTTTTTCGCTGCCGTTAAAATGCTTTTTATTTCATCAATTTCATTATCGTAAATAATGGTATTAAGGGTCAGATAACTTTTAATATGATTGATATTACACAAACGACTAATCTCGGCTAAATCATCTAACGTAAAGTTTACCGTTGAACGAGAACGCATGTTCAAGTTCCCGATTCCGAAATATACGGCATCTGCACCGGCCTGAATAGCGGCATGTAAAGATTCATAAGAACCAACAGGTGCCATGATTTCAATGGCTTTTTTTTCTTGATTTTTCATGCATGCAAAATTACATAAAATTGCTTTATGCTTTCTTAGTAAGCCAAGTAGTTAGGTGGTTTTCTTTATATAAGGAAGCCTTTATTATTTGTTATATGCAACAAACAAATTTAATGTATTTAAAAGACAGACAGATAGTATAATTTATGTGATTTTTTTTAGTAACGAATGTTTTTTTTCATATTTTTGCACCTTAAAATTTTGTATATAATTATTAATTAAAATTATCAATTATGTTTAAAAATCATCCCAAAGGATTATTAGCAGCTGCATTGGCAAATATGGGAGAACGCTTTGGTTTTTATACCATGATGGCCATATTGTCGTTGTTCCTAATGGCGAAATTCGGACTTACCGGAGGACAAGCCGGGCTTATTTATTCGATTTTTTATTTTTCGATTTATGTGTTGTCGTTTGTAGGAGGTTTAATAGCCGACCGGACCAAAAACTTTAAAGGAACCATTTTAATTGGTTTAATTATGATGGCTGTTGGTTATTTTCTTATCGCCATTCCTACCGGAACGCCGGTTCCTCAAAATCAGTTTGCTATCTTTTTAGCCATGACATGTTTTGGCTTGCTGGTTATTGCATTTGGTAATGGCTTGTTTAAAGGCAACTTACAAGCTTTGGTTGGTCAAATGTATGATAATCCGAAATATTCAAACATGCGTGATGCAGGGTTTCAATGGTTTTATATGTTTATCAATGTAGGTGCTATATTTGCTCCTTTGGCCGCTGTTGGAGTAAGAAACTGGTGGGTGAATTCACATGGTTTTAAATATAATCCTGATCTTCCGGCTTTATGTCATCAACAGTTAAACGGTTCACTTCAGGGCGATGCTATGATGCGTTTTCAAGATTTATCGGCGCAAGTTGGTTGTACGACAACGGATTTATCTACTTTTGCCAGTGATTATTTAAATGTTTTTGCTACCGGATTTCATTATGCTTTTGCCGTAGCTATTTTTGCAATGGCTATTTCATTGGTAATATATTTGGCTAATAAGAAAAAATTTCCCAATCCTTCGGATAAAGAAAAAGCCGTTGGTGTTCAAGCTGACGAAATGAGTGTGGCTGAAATCAGACAACGTATGTATGCATTGTTTGCCGTTTTTGCTGTGGTTATTTTCTTTTGGTTCTCATTCCATCAAAATGGATTAACCTTAACTTTCTTTGCCCGTGATTATACTTTATTAAGAATTGGTAGTTTCGAAATTACGGCAGAGTTATTCCAATCCATGAATCCGTTTTTTGTGGTATTTCTGACTCCGATAGTGATGGCATTTTTTGGTTGGTTGCGTGCCAAAGGTAAAGAACCTTCCACACCAAAGAAAATTGCTATCGGTATGGCTATTGCAGCTATTGCTTATGTTGTGATGCTTATAGGATCATATAATGTACCATCTTATGCTAATTTAACCGCTCAAGGCGGATTAACGGATGCGCAACGAGTAACACCTTTCCTATTAATAGGAACCTATTTTATTTTAACGGTAGCGGAATTATTTATTTCTCCGCTCGGTATTTCTTTCGTCTCTAAAGTAGCTCCTCCAAAATACCAAGGGATGGCACAAGGTTTGTGGTTATGTGCAACAGCAGCCGGTAATCAATTGTTATTTATCGGAGCCATTTTGTATGAAAGCATTCCTATTTGGGCTACATGGTTAGTGTTTGTTGTGGCTTGTCTCATATCTATGGTCGTAATGTTGTCTATGTTGAAATGGTTGGAAAGAGTTTCTAGTTAAAATAGTATAATCTACAGATATAAAACCGCTTTATTATGGGATAAGGCGGTTTTTTTTATATTAATTCAAAAATAACCTATAAATGATAATAAAAGAGTGTTATAAATGAGTACTTTTGTAAAAATAATTGAAAGATGTTTCTTTTAGAAAAATTAAAAAAATATCACCTTGTATTAGCTTCAAAATCGCCGCGTCGTCAGGAATTGTTGTCTCAGATGGGAATAACATTTTCGGTTTGCGATAGTTTTGTCGACGAATATGTATGTCAGAATGTATCTACCTACAAACTTGCCCAAAGTTTAGCTCAACAAAAAGCAGAAGCCGTATTTGAATTATATAAAAATCAAGAAAATATAATTGTAATAGGGGGAGATACCATTGTTACTCATAAAGAAGAAATAATGGGGAAACCGCTTGATAGGAGCGATGCTATCCGTATGTTAAAAATATTATCGGGTAAACAGCACTCCGTGATTAGCGGTTTATGTGTAATTCTACATGGACAGATACACACCGCTTATGATGAAGCCAAAGTTAGTTTTTCCGAATTATCAGCGGATGATTTAACTTACTATGTTGACCATTATGCTCCTTATGATAAAGCCGGAGCCTATGGTATTCAGGAATGGATAGGTTTTAGAGGAATTGAACACATCGAAGGGTCGTTTTTTACAATTATGGGTTTGCCTACTCATGTGTTATGGCAAATGTTGGAACGTTTGTTAAATAAAAAATAAATCTATACATATTCACGTTGTCTTTTAAATCAATTGATATTGGAATAGCCATGAAAGGAAAGATGTTATTTGTTTTATTTTTGCCTATTGTCATACAGGCTCAAAGTGTAAAAAATGGTGTTAAAGCTCGTGCCTTGATCGAAAAGGCTTATGCAGCGAATGCAGCTAACTCATATCAAGAAGCTTTGACTTATTTCATACAAGCAGATTCATTGTCATCGGCTGTTTTTACTTCGGATGATTATAATAATATGGGAGGTTCTTATTTCAAATTAGGAGAGTATAGGCAGGCTATAGCTATGTCGAAAAGGTCACTTTTATTGGATTCGAATAATATACATGCTTTTCTCAATATGGGAATTGCTTACGGTATGCTTGATAGTCATTTGTTAGCAATAGAATGTTATCAAAAAGTCGTTCTAATGAACCCTACACAAACACAAGCCTACTTTAATATGGCCTTGAGTTATCAACAGCTAAAAGAAAAAGCTAAAGCCTTAGAGGTTTATCAAAAAATCATTGAAATAGAACCTGACAATGCAAAAGCTTTTATAAATATGGGTATTGTTTACGGAGAGTTAGGAAATTATAAAAAATTAGTTGAATGTTATCAACAGGCAGCTCGTTTAGGAAATAAAGTAGCGCAAGATTATTTGTCTAAAAGCGGGCATGGTTGGTGATGAATTAATTACCAAGCGCGTTCTTGTCGATTTTCGATGTAATTGATAAAAGAACGATTCAATACTTTAAACCCTCCGGGAGTAGGGTAATTGCCTGTAAAATACCAATCCCCTTGATGCTGAGGACATGCTTTGTGTAAATCATCCACGCTATTGTAAATAATATCCAAAGGAGTGTCAATATCTTCCGGTAAAATAAGTTCGGCAATTTTTCGTGATATTTGTTCATATGTAAAAAGCGCATAAATATCTTTTACATAATTTGCGATTTTTTCTTTTGGATAGTTTTCCTGTTCTTTGGCTTTACGATACACTTCGTCGATAATCTGTTCTTGATGTGTTTCTTTTAACAAAGCAATGGCTGCTTGGAAAGCGACAAAATCGCCTAAACGACTCATGTCTATACCATAACAATCGGGATAACGAATTTGAGGGGCCGACGAAGCGATGATGAGTTTTCGTGGATGCAAACGATGCAACATGCGAATAATACTTTGTTTTAAGGTAGTTCCTCTGACAATGGAGTCATCGAGCACAACCAAATTATCCATGTCTTTTTCAATGGTTCCATAGGTAATGTCATAGATGTGAGTTACCATTTCATCGCGCTGATTGTCTTGTGTGATAAAAGTACGTAATTTAGCATCTTTCACGGCAATTTGTTCAAATCGGGGCATGTATGAAAGGATATCTTCTATTAAATCAGGGGTTAAATTTTCTTTTTCCTCTAATAATCGTTTTTTCTTTATAGCATTGCCATGTTGTCTCAATGCATCAATTAAACCGTTAAAAGCAACCAATGCGGTATTGGGAATATAAGAAAATACAGTATGTTTCAAGTCATTATTTATAGACTGTAAGATATAGGGCATTAAATAGGCTCCTAAGGCTTTACGTTCTTTATAAATATCTTGATCGGTTCCGCGTGAAAAATATATTCTTTCAAAGGAACAGGATTTGTTTGTAAGGGGAGGATTGCATGTTTTAAGGGATATTTCTCCATCACGTTTGATAATTAAGGCATTTCCCTGTGGGATTTCTTTGATAGATTGTGCTTCTAAATCAAAGGCCGTTTGAATGGCCGGGCGCTCGGAAGCTACAACCACCATTTCTTCGTTTTGATAATAAAATGCCGGTCGTATACCGGATGGATCGCGTAAGACAAAGGCATCGCCATGACCTAACATACCTGCAAAAACATATCCACCATCCCATTTTTGGGAAGCTCCTTGCAAGATTTTTTGTATGTCGATATGCTTTTGAATTTGACGAGATATATCAAACTTATTCAATCCTTGTGCTTTGTAATATTTATATAAATCATCATTCGCTTTGTTTACGTGGTTAGCAATGGTTTCCAGCAAGGTAATGGTGTCGCCTGTTTCAATGGGATGCTGACCTAATGCGACCAAATCAGCAAATAACTCATCAGAATTGGTTAAGTTAAAATTACCCGCGACAACGATACTTCTTGACATCCAAGTATTATTAATGATAAACGGATGCACCGTGCTAATGTCGTTTTTTCCATAGGTTCCGTAACGTAAATGTCCTAAAAATAATTCGGATACAAAAGGTAGATTTTCTTTTAACCATGGAATATCTTTCAATAAATAGGGTCGGTTATCAGCAATTTGTTGCAGTTGATCATAAACAGGGGTGAAACAATCACGGATAGGAGTGGATGAATTGGAGCGCTGTCTGTTAATATAGTGTAAGCCTTCTTTTTGATTAAATTTAATGGCGGCTATTCCGGCGCCATCTTGTCCACGATTGTGTTGCTTTTGCATCAAAAGATAGAGTTTATTTAAGCCCCAAAAGGGAGAATCGTATTTTTCCACATAATAATCTAAAGGTTGTAATAAACGAAGTAATACAATCCCGCATTCATGTTTAATAGCTTCACTCATGGTTACATAGATTTAATGTTTCTGGCTAATTTGGCGGCTATAGCAGGGAAAAAGCGCTTTATATAGGTCATGACTAATTCTTTGCTACCAACCAACACTTCTCTTTTCTTATGATAAACAGCTTTTATTATTATTTTAGCTGCTTTTTGGGGTGTAATACCCGATGCTTGACCGCTGTCCATTTTCCCGTGGGGTGTGCCGTCTTTTTCTAATGCATAGAATGAAATGTTGGTACGAACCCTTCCAGGGCAAACAAGGGTTACACGGATATTTTGATCGTAGCATTCAGCATGTACCGTTTCGAAAAAACCGTACAAAGCATGTTTGGATGACGAATAAGCTGAACGCAACGGAAAGCCGAAACGGCCGGCTATGCTGGTAGTAACTACCAATTGTCCACCCCCTTGTTTTATCATGTGTGGAAGTAAAGTTTTTGTTAAAATAACTGGCGCAAAATAGTTAACTTCCATAATTTTACGAATTACATCCATGCTTGTCTCCATGGCGTTGGCCCGTTGACTAATGCCGGCATTGTTATATAATATGTCAATGCGTCCAAAGCATTTCAACGCTTTATGAGCCAATGATTCTAATTCGGAAGTAAGTGATAAGTCAAAAGTGAGTGTTGTTGTGTCGGTAGCACCTAATTGTATGCATTTTTCTTTTACCTTTTCCAATAAATCTGTTTCAAGTGCAGTAAGTATAAGGATAGCCCCTTCTTTGGCAAAAGCATAAGCACAAGCTTCGCCTATGCCCGAAGAAGCTCCTGTAATCCAAATGACTTTGTTGTTGAATCTTTTCATATGTATTATAAGGATTTAACAAATGATTTAGCTCTATGAGCCGCTTCACCCAAATTGATAAGTACGGTTTCACCATTCTTGATTTGATTTTTTTTCAATGCTTCATAAAAACCGGCTAAACATACGATGGAAGCAGGACCAAACAATAGATTCTTTTCCTTTTTTACCGAACGGGCAAAATCCAAAAGTTCACTTTCTTTGATTCGTAAGAAATTCCCTTTGCTTTTTCTAACAATAGGCGCCACCACGGGATACATACCCGGATTGCCGGTAGAAAGGATGGAGACAATGGTTTGTGGATTATCAATCACCGGATATTGTTTTTCATATTCTTTAGGAAAGTTTTGTTCTTGAGCCTTTTCCCATGCTTGAACCATAGGATCGCAAGTGTCTTGTTGAACCAATAACATACGGGGTAATTTTACTTCCGGATAATAAGATTCTATTTCCCTGACACCTTTATCGATAGCGATAGGACCCGTACCGCCGCTTACTGCTTGAATATACACATCGGGCATTTTTCCCAGCTGACGCATAAACTCAAATACCATAGTTCGTTTAGCTTCCACACGAATAGGATCAATGTTACCGGCCGATATCAATACTTTATGTTGATTGTGAAAGTCGGCGGCTAACTTTTTGGCATAAGCATAATCGCCATCGGCAACGCAGATATTTTGTTTATAGCTTTTAATGGCTTCAACCGTTTCTTTTTCCACACAATCGGGGACGAAAATCGTAAATTTAACACCTGCTATGGATAAGTATTTGCTATAGGCCGTTGCCGTATTCCCTGTGGAAGCCATGCAGTAAGCAGAAATATGATTTTCTTTAAACAAGGAAGCAGCTAATGCGGCTGCTACATCTTTAAAGGTAGAAGTTCCTCCATTTAAGTCGTTGCGATAAATCAATACTTCACAATGGATACCATAAGTCTCTTTGGCATAATTTTCTAAATAATTCCATTTTTCAATAGGAATTGCTCCTTCTTTATTGGTAACGATATTGTTTTTCTTTTCCAAAGGAAGAAAATCAAAATAATGGAAAAAGTTATCAACATGCTTAGTATATAGGTCTTTTAATTTAGAATAATCTACATTATATATCACTTCCGCATGTTTACTTCCGCATTTCGGACATGCTTGATTGAGTGCAAACCATTCGGCAAAACCGGAAACGCTTTCCTGACAATGCACGCATTTAATTTGATATTTCATTGATTCGTATTTAATTAATATTTAAAAAGGTCTTACTTCCTTCCATGGATAATAAGACCTTAGATATGCTTATTTTCTCTTTACCAAATTCATATTGGGAATAGGCAAATTGTATTTTCCTGCATCGAGTTTGGCTTTCACTTCGCTGAAAACTTTAATGGTACGATCTACCTGTTCAAGGGTATGTACTGCCGTCGGAATCAAACGCAACATGATAACATCTTTGGGGACGACAGGGTATAATACTAGGGAACAGAAGATATTGTAGTTTTCGCGTAAATCGACTACGATATTCGTAGCGTGAGCCACTGTACCGCTAAGGAATACGGGAGTTACCGGTGATTTAGTAGTACCGATATTAAATCCTTTTTCTTTCAATCCGTTTTGCAAGGCATGGGTAATCTCCCATAATTTATTTCTTAATTCCGGTTTGTTTTGTAAGAGTTCAAAACGTTTCAATGCGCCGATAACCATAGGCATAGGTAATGATTTGGCATAGATTTGCGAACGCATATTGTAGCGCAAATAGTCGATGATTTCAGGAGTGGAAGCAACGAAAGCACCTATGCCGGCCATACTTTTGGCAAAGGTAGCAAAGTGGACATCTACTTGATCAGTAACATCGAAATGTTCAGCCGTACCGGCTCCGGTTTTCCCCATGGTACCGAAACCGTGGGCGTCGTCGATTAATAAACGGAAGTTAAACTCTTTTTTAAGTGCCACGATTTCATCCAATTGTCCGAGGTTTCCCGACATGCCGAAGACCCCTTCGGTAACCACTAAAATACCGCCGTCTTGCTCTTCGGCAAATTTACTTGCACGGACCAATACGTTGCGTAAATCTTTCATGTTGTTGTGCTTGTATGAAAAACGACGACCGATGTGCATACGCAATCCGTCATAAATGCATGCATGAGCATCAGCATCATAAACAATCACATCGCGGCGGGTTAACAAGGAATCGATAATCGATACCATGGCTTGGTACCCGTAGTTGGTTAAATATCCGCAAGGTTTACCTACGAAATTCGCTAATTTACTTTCCAATTCTTTATGATAAACGGTATCTCCCGACATCATACGAGCTCCCATCGGTGCTGCCATTCCAAATTTTTGTGCTCCTTCGGCATCGACTTTTCTTACCTCGGGATGATTGGCTAAACCAAGATAATTATTTAAACTCCAATTTAAAACTTTCTTACCGTTGAATTCCATCTCAGGACCGATTTCTCCTACTAATTGAGGAAACATAAAATATCCGTCAGCTTGCGATTGATATTGACCCAAAGGACCGGGGGTTTCTTGAATGCGTTCAAAAATGTCTTTCATGTTATTTTTTTTTCTTTATATGTGATTGTAATTGAATATTCTTTATGTTATATGCACTTCTTCTTGAATGCATGCAAATGTACATAAATTATTGAAAAAAAAGTAATATTTACTATAATTTGTTGTTTTTTGATTTATAACAAGCTGAAAGGGTAGGGGTTGGAAAATTATCTTAGCACTTGAATTTTACGATTCACAACTCCTTTTTCGGTTTTTACCTTGACAAAATACATCCCTGTATGCAAATCGCTGATATCGATACTTTGTTTTGTGTCATGCATTCTACCTCTTTTAACTTGTTTTCCTGACACATCATATATTTGCATTTCAAGTATAATTTCCTGACCGTTATCTAACGTTAATTGAGTGGAGGAAGGATTTGGATAAATAGATAGTATTCCTTTGTTTATACTCTCCACGTTGTTCGAAATATTGATAAATACAGCCGTAAACACCGAATCTTGTGTTACACGAATGCTACGTGGATTGTCGGTATTTCCGTCATTCCATTCTTTAAATCGGCTAAAATATAAGGGTTCGCGTGTTGCCTTTAGCGTAATGAGACTGCCTTCTTGAAAAATTCCGCTTCCGCTTACGTTTCCTAAAAAAGAATCGTTTGATAAAACCGTAATTTCATAATACCCTGTTTGAGTATTGAATATTGCCGTAAAAGTCGTGTCTTGAGTTAAGGTAACGGTACGCGGATTATCGGTGTTGCCGTCATTCCATTCCACGAATTCACAAAAAGGATTGGCTAAAGCTGTTAGTATAGTTTGATGGGTAATGCAATCCGCGTTTGTTGCATGAGCACTTCCTCGCAAGGGATTATTGGTATTCACGCTTATTTTATAGGTAAAATCCGCTTCTTGAATATGTGTAAATTTATTCCATAATGTATCTGCTTCATAAAGTATTTTGCTGTTGCAAGGCACATAAATGGAAACACTATCAGGAACATTATTAAAAGTTAAACGAAGAATCGTTGGAGGAATCTTCGCTTTGATGTTTATTTCTTTTAAATTCTGGTCATTCATAAATGCATTATGTCCGATATATTGCATCGATTCTCCAAGGGTAATTGATCTTAAATTCGAACAATAGCTAAAGGCAAACTGACTAATGTGGGTCACGGAATCACCGATGGAAAGAGATTCTAATCCGCTGCAGTGAGTGAATGCACCATCATTAATGTATTTGACTGAATTCGGAATACTAATTTCTTTTAGTCCGGCACAATCTTGGAATGCAAATGCATTAATTATGGATAAATTTTTTCCGAAACTAACGGTTTTTAAGGATTCGCATTTGAAAAAAGTATAGTGGAAAACAGTTGTTATACTGTCAGGGATATTAACGGCGGTTAATCCGCTGCAATATCTAAAAGCACCTAGACCGAGAAAATTAACGGAATTGGGAATAAATAAATTCCCTTGTAATCCGGAACATCCTGTAAAAGCATTGTTTCCGATGTATTTTACGGAATCACCTAAAATTAAAGCATTAAAATGTTTACAACCATCAAAAGCATTATCAACGATATATTTCACGGAATTAGGAATCTTCAGTATTCCCATTAAGTTTTCACATGCTAAAAATGCAGCGGGGTCAATCCATGTTACCGTATTTGGGATGGTGATTTCTCCGTATTTTGCGGTCGGACAGGCAATCAAGGTATCCATGGTGTGATTGTATAAAATATCGTCCAAAACAGTAAAATGTAAATTGTTTTTTCCTACGGTAAAAGTTTTTAATTTAGTGCAATATAAAAAAGCAAAATATTCGATGGTTTGTACCGAATCGGGAATATGCATGCTTGTTATGCCGGAACAATGCTGAAAAGCGCCTTCTCCGATGCGTTTTACCGTATGGGGAATATTGATAACACTCAAACGGCTGCATTTATAAAAAGCATCATAATCAATTAAAGCAATGTAATTGCCCATGCTAATCTCCGTTAAAGAATCACATTCATAGAAAGCATAGGGAGCAATAGCGGTAATCGTATAATTTTTACCGTTATGCATAACATAATCGGGTATAATTAAACTTCCGTTAGGAAAATCGGTATAAAAGGCCTCTTCATAATTACTGTTTTGAAAAGTAACTTCCACGGTATAAGGCTCTGTATCGGAAGTAATATTATAATAAATTGTTTGCCCCTCATGCACGGCACTGAAATCATACGCCCAGGTAAATTCCGATAAGATTATCAAAAAGATAAATAAAATGATTTTTATGGTTTTCATGGTTAAATGTGTTTAAATTAGTATTAGGGTTCGTTAAACCATTTCATGGCACGGACGTAACGTTTAGAATAAAATTGCAAGTAAGAAATTTTCGGTTTGTTTTCTAAGAGGTATATCGTATAGGCATATTCCCCTCCCTCTTTTTCTGTGGATGTCCAATAAATGCTTCCGTCTTCATATGTCCTGAATGTGATACCTTTGTTTTGTTGTAAGGAATTATTTAAGATATTTATATTGTCAAATACGGCTTTCATCTCGTACTTGGCTGGGAAATACCAATTTTCCCCTTTATCGGTGCACCATTTGGCCGCTTCAATGCGTTCTTTGTACAAATATTGAGAGGTGTCGGAACGTAATGCCATGTGTATAGAGGTATTTACGCGCCCATCGATGGAATCAAATGCATAAGTAGGATGATTAATCGTAGCATACATTAATCCTTGGCTCGGTTCGTCTAATGAAATTATTTTACCGTAACTTCCGTAATAAATTCCTTTAGCATAAAAGATAGTATCGGCTATCCAGCAAACAATTCCTTCTATTGATCCGTCGGTACAGTAAAACACATCGCCTATAAAATAACCCATTGGGAATTGAAAGGTATAGCTTGCATTATTACCTGTTTGAAGCGTTTTTATCTGATTTGTTTTTTTTGCATTATGATAGGTCGTATATCCGATAAATTGCATGCTGTCATTGCTTTGAAATTCTTTGTTTGTGTTGAGTTTTTGAGTTTTATCCGGTTGAGCATAGGGAATACTGTTTTGATAAATGATGGCAAAAGCATCGGCATTTTCTTTTGCCAGTAGTTTAATGTTTTGTGTATGAGTTGATGTTTTAATTGTTAAAATATACATTTGTGGAATGGCAACACGTAGCTGCAATTTATGCATTCCGTATGCTAATTTCTTTGAGAAATAGGCATATTGTTTTCCACTTAAATCGTATAAACTCAAGGTGAGATTATCGTCATAAGGCAATTGAATCCTTATTTCAGTGCTTTCATTAAACGGATTGGGAATGTTTTGTTCTACTTGAAATGAATTGTTTACTGTTTCAGCGATTTCTACACTGTTTATCATTTGCAAGACGGTATCGGGATAATAAACCGTTTCTTCCCATCCACGAGTTAGATTCATGACCTTTACACTGTCCAATGCTTGGTAACTGCCGTCCTGCATTTGAGAAGTAAAACTAAGATTTACGTAATTTTGAGCTACAACCGAACTCAAACTAATCAAGTGAGTGATTAAAAAAAGATTAATTGTTTTCATTTTTATTTTGTTTAAATAAGTGAAATGTCCGGTATCGGACATTTCACTTAAGATTAATTTAATTTTTTATAATCTTATTAACAGATGTTTGTCCATCTTGCATCATACATTTAATAATATAAATCCCGTTGCTATAACCACTTATATCAATATTCGCATTATTTGAATAAACGTCTTTATTAAATAATTGTTTCCCATATATGTTATATATTTTGATTTCTTGAATAATATTTTTAGATTTTAAATGAATCAAACCAGAAGTTGGGTTAGGTATTATTTCTAATGTTATATTAGTTTCAATATCTTTAATTCCGGTTGGTAATGTTGAAAAACTTGGATATGGTTCGCATTCTGCTAAATATGATTTAAGATTAAATTCAAATCCTAATTTTTTTAAAATACTTTGTGCATACAAAGCTGAAATGCCATTTCCTTGTGCAATATTAGATAATGAATCAAGACTCGATTGAGGAATAAACAAAGTATCTGTCTCATCCAAATTCCACATAGCTAAGTAGTCTAAACATGTTTTATATTTTGATATTTCTTCCGGATCATAATCTACATATTTTAATGGCATTTCATTTAATATATTATCCATAGTTGTAAAATCATTATCGTCCAAATAACATTGCGCTAATACGAATTCCATGGTTGGCGTTTCAGTACGGGAAATCCATAATTTAAATGTGGATTTATTTAATTCATTTTCAGATAAAATTAGTTGTATGGCCTGAGTACAAATTCCATCTATAGAATCTTTTAATATAGTTAGTTCAAAATAGTCATCTACTTGATTTTGATAAGACAGGTCTCCATTATTATAATCTTCCCAATTAATGGGAATACCATAGTTCATTCTATATTCATCAAGTTTAACATCATATGTTGCCTTTGTTGCTATAAATAAGTCTTCATATATATTTAAATCAAAAAACCACGGTAAACTTGAATAATATGACGATTCCAAAATGCCGACACCAATACATGAACATTCAGTTACATCATTTTTATGAATGACATTATATGTCGATAAGGGAGTCCTATAGGCGATATTTTCATCATAATAATAAGTTAAGGGATCAGTACTCTCATTATATATATTATAATCTGATTGTGGAAAAAATCCATTGCCGGCCGCATCATTTGGATTCCCTAGATGAAAACAAATGCTACTGTTCTGAAAAATAGATATATCGCTGTAATTGTTACTAAAAGCATTACATAAAAAACGTAAGCCGGTAGCATATTCATATGAATTTGGTCCATTGCTCCAATGACCAATAACAAAATTTGCACGACAGCAATCTTCATAACTGTTATATCTTATATGATTATTTTTAGGATCAGGATTATATTGATCAAATACTATTGCAAAATGTAAATCATCAAAAAAATTATTCTCAATTTTAAAATTCGTACCACCATTAATAGATATTCCAGACATAGACGTTTCGCCTCCTGTTATCATAGAAGATTCTATTCGTAAATTATTTACAAGATATGCGATAACACCCCAAAAATTATTATACGTATAAGTATTTAAAATAATTACAGGTTTTGTTCCGGCGTTATGAATATATATACCTATGTCAAATCCGTTAATTATACATTGTTGTACATAGTAAGGGAATGCACCTTGGTTTATTAAAATACCTGCGTCATTAGAATAAATAGCAGTCCCTTTATTTTGAGGTCTTAAATTTGTAAAATGACATCCTTGGAAATTAATTCCTCTAACACCGCATAAATAAACTTGTTTGATAGTATTATCATTTACAAAATTAGCATTAGGGTCAATAATAAAATCACAATTATTAAATATGCTTGTGTTGTTTACTTCATTATTATCTTCATTATGATAAATATAATTATCCATATAAACTGCACATTCATTGTTTATAAACTGAGTGCTCCATGCTTCAATTATACCTCCTCCCCAAACAGAAAATAGCCATTTGCCATGATTAATGAAATCGTATACAGATAAAGTTCCTCCAGATTTTATAGCGCATAAAGCATTGCAAATCATGGCTTCATTTAAATAAACACTTCCTTGATTTGTTAAATTTTGAGGAGCACTTTTATCTCCACATAGAATAATACCTGGCCATAAAGGTGTCATAAAAGAGCTTAATGTGCAATTTTGTACAACCAATCTACCACCTGGGTGTACTTCAATATATGCATTATTATCAAAATTTGCATCAGCTTCTATTGTTAGTGTTGCATTCGAATGTATAATTACCGGTAAGATTATGTTTTGTTGAGTATTCCAAACTTCATTATTATAAATATCAATCGTTTGTGAATGTGATGTTTTTATCATTCCAATTATCACTAAAATTATGATAATGAATGTGTTTATTCTATTTTTTTTCATTTTATTAATTATTTTTTCATTTTAAATTACTGTTTTACATAATATTAATTAAATTTTTTATATTTGTTTTTTTTGTACATTTGCAGAACAAAATGTGTCAAAGTCAAATAAAAACTTTAGGGTTTAATCCTCCTTGGAAGTGGTGAAGGGATAGGCATTTAAAAGCGTAACATTGTAGTGCTTATCCCCAAGCTTCCAGGTTGTAGCTACTACAATCGGGACACATTATTGCAGTAGCTTCATACAGTAAATTTAGTGAGAACATACTTTCCATTGAAAACATATTTTATTATAATAATGCTTTTGAAATATTTATTAATTACAAAAACATCTAATAGACTAATAAAAAAAAGATAAAATAATAGGTAAAAAATCTCACAAAAGATTTTTGATATATAAAATATGTTTACTGTTTTTATTCTCATTTTGGGTTAGCTTTTCGATTCAAAAGTAATCAAATAATAATATATAATTGTTTTTTTTTGAAAAAATATTGCGCTGTATATCTATGTATTAATAAAACTAATTCTCGATACTACAAAATATAGGTTTTATTTGGAATCAAAACGAAAGGGAAGGGGGGGTAAATAGGAATCCAATCTATCCTTTTATAAATATCCGAATCATTATCGCTTTGCATTTGAGAATTTCGTACTTTTGCAGCCATATAAAAGCGAGCATGAGAAAGAGGATAGCTATTTTAGGATCAACAGGAAGTATTGGTCGACAGGCATTGGAGGAAATAGAAGCACAATCTTCTTTTTTTGAAGTAGAAGTGTTGACTGCACGTAACAATGCCGATTTGCTTATCGAGCAATCCCTTAAATTTCAGCCTAACGCCGTCGTAATTGAAAACGAGGCCTTGTATCCTAAAGTAAATAATGCTTTAATCAATCACGACATCAAGGTCTTTGCCGGGAAACGTTCACTGGAACAAATCGTTGAGATGGATAGCATCGATATGGTATTGAATGCTTTGGTTGGTTATGCGGGTTTGCTTCCTACCTATAATGCCCTTCAACACAAAAAAGCCATAGCCCTTGCCAATAAAGAAACCTTAGTGGTTGCCGGTGAGATCATTACTAAATTAGCCCTTGCCAATCAAACGCCCATTATTCCTGTTGATTCAGAACATTCCGCTATTTTTCAATGTTTAAACGGTGAACAAGGAAGTAAAGTAGAAAAACTCATATTAACAGCTTCGGGTGGGCCGTTTTTTGGAAAAACCGGTGAAGAATTAAAACATATCAGTGTAGCCCAAGCTTTGCAACACCCCAATTGGAAAATGGGAAACAAAGTTACCATCGATTCGGCTACATTAATGAATAAAGGTTTGGAAGTTATCGAAGCCAAATGGTTGTTTAACATAGAGCCTGAATTTATAGAAGTGGTCATACATCCTCAAAGTGTTATCCATTCCTTGGTGCAATTTAGCGATTCGTCCATCAAAGCACAAATGGGATTGCCCAATATGCGTTTACCTATTATATATGCACTTTCTTATCCTTATCGCTTACCCAATCAATTGAAACGTTTTTCATTTTCCGATTTTGCTTCCTTGACTTTTTATGCACCCGATCGACGTTTATTCCCTTGTTTAGATATTGCATATCACGCTATTAACACCGGAGGAACTTTGCCTTGTTGTATGAATGCAGCCAATGAAGTGGCCGTCCTTGCTTTTTTGGAAGAAAAAATCAAATTTTTACATATTTCCGACGTTATTGAACAAACCTTACATCAAACAAGTTTTATACAAAATCCAACGATTGACGATTATATATCCATTAATAATGAAGCAAGAAGCATTGCTAATCAAATAATAAAAAACATATGACAGCTTTCATCATGGCAGCCCAATTGATAGTGGGACTTTCCATTTTAGTTTTAGTACATGAATTCGGACATTTTATTTTTGCACGTATTTTCGGAATACGTGTCAATAAATTTTATATTTTTTTTAATCCAAAAATATCCTTCATAAAATGTAAAAAAATAAACGGTAAATTAAGGTGGAAGTTTTTCTCCAAAAACTTACCTGATATGGAATTAAAGATAGACGAATCAGGAAATCCGGTTTTAGATGCCAAAGGGAAGAAACAATATAAACCCATTGATGTGTCAACCTTAAATGATTCTGATTGGCGTAAACATCCCGAACATACCGAATACGGTATGGGATGGTTGCCTTTAGGAGGGTATTGTCAGATTGCCGGAATGATTGATGAAACACAATCCATAGATAATTTAGCCTCTGAACCTCAAATCTGGGAATTCCGTTCTAAACCTGCTTGGCAACGCTTACTGGTTGTTTTGGGGGGAGTGTTGATTAACCTCCTAGTAGGAGTATCCTTATTTGCGGTGATATTAGGAGTTTATGAAAAAAACTATTTACCCAATGAGGCCGTTACGGACGGGATTTATGCCTATGAAGCCGCTCGTAATGTAGGATTTAAATCGGGAGATAAAATAGTGAATATTGATGGAAGATCCGTTGAACGTTTTCAAGATGCTTCTTCGGCTAAAATATTTTTTGGCGCGATTGTGAGTGTTGAACGTAAGGGGAAAATCATGGATATAGTGATAGGGGAAAACGCCTATGGTTTATTAAAAACAGGTCAAGAGTTTTTTAATGCCACGAATTTTCCGTTTCGTATAGATACGATTATTCCCGAAATGCCGGCGGCTAAAGCGGGTTTAATAAAAGGCGATCAAATTTTAAGCATTAACGATAGCATATACATCACTTCATGGGGAAGTTTTTCGGAACATATTCGTCATTTTCCGAATCAAGAAATCACGTTGAGCCTGTTGAGAAATCAAGATACTTTACAAAAAACACTCAAGCTTGATTCCACGTCTTTGATAGGAATCTCCATGTTAACTTATCCATATAGCTTAAAATCGTATAATTTCGGGCAAGCCTTGAAGTATGGATGGAAAGATGCTATGACCATGTTAACTTTAAACATTAAGGGTTTAAAGAAAGTTGTTAGTGGTGAAGAAAAAGCAAAAGATTCTGTTTCGGGTCCTATTGGAATTGCACAAATTTACGGAGGAGAATGGATATGGGCTAAATTCTGGTATATTACCGGATTGTTGTCTTTAATCCTTGCCTTTATGAATATTCTACCCATACCGGGTTTGGATGGTGGTTTTGTGTTGTTTACCCTTATAGAAATGATAATTGGCCGAAAACTGCCCGATAAATTCATGGAATATGCTTTGACATTCGGTTGGATTTTACTTATGCTTTTAATGATATTTGTGTTCGGTAACGATATTTTTAAATTATTCCAATAAGCTAAATGGCTACTGTTGATGTATTAAGAACGGAAGGACTTTTTAAAAAATACCATAAGCGTATGGTGGTTGATAATGTTTCCATTCAAGTAAAACAAGGAGAAATTGTAGGTTTATTAGGTCCAAATGGGGCAGGTAAAACCACCTCTTTTTATATGATTGTTGGCTTAATCAAACCTTTATCCGGAAAGATTTTTCTGAATGAAAAAAATATAACACAGCAACCTATGTATAAACGAGCCCGTTTGGGCATAGGTTATTTGGCTCAAGAAGCATCCGTTTTTCGGCAAATGTCCGTCGAAGACAATATTCGTTCGGTATTACAGTTTACTTCATATTCGCGCTCCGAGCGAAAAGATAGATTGGAGACTTTGTTAGATGAATTTGGTTTACAGAAAATAAGAAAAAATAAAGGGATACAACTATCAGGCGGGGAAAGGCGAAGAACTGAAATCGCACGTTCACTGGCTACCAATCCGAAATTTATTTTATTGGATGAACCATTTGCAGGCGTTGATCCCATTGCCGTGGAGGATATTCAAAATATTGTCTATAAACTGAAAGAAAAAAATATCGGTATTCTTATTACCGACCATAATGTACATGAAACTCTTGCTATTACGAATGAAGCCTATTTATTACTTGAAGGAAAAGTTTTCAAATCGGGAACACCTAAAGAATTAGCCGACGATGAAGTTGTACGTAAAGTGTATCTGGGTACGAATTTTGAATTGAGGTAATCTTTATATAAAATTAGGTAGAAGTATGTGTAATGATAAGGGATTTGTTTTAATTTCCAATTTATATTGGGTAGGGATGGGATCCCCATCAATATGCACATGCATCACTTCTTTATCCTCGGTTTCAACGCTGAATTCCTTTAATTTATAAATTTTCACATAATTTACTACTTGGTTTAAGTTTCCGCTAAATAAAAATAGTATAAAAAACGGAAGTGAAATTATGTTCGGTTTTTTTATGAAACAAACATTCACATAACCATCTTGTACCGAAGATTCCGGAGAAATTCTAACATTAAATCCCCATTGCGATGAATTAGCGAAACATACGAGAAAGGCTTTTTGTTTTATGATCGTATTTTCTTGTCTTACAATGTAGGTTCTTGATTTATATATAAATAGATATTTAAAAATTAAGATTAGATAAGAAATAATTCCTCTTTTTGAAAAATCATCAAATCTATTGGCAATAAAAGCATCGAATCCGGCACCGGCAATACTGGCATACATGTACTCATTTAAACGAACGGTATCAATTCGCTCCATATGATTTTCATTGATGATTTTAATGGCTTTTTTTATACGCTTGGATATGTGTAAATGGTTGGCCAAACCGTTACCGGAACCAACCGGAATAATCCCTAACACACAGTTTGTGTGAACTATTGCATTTACGATTTCACTTATAGTGCCATCACCGCCTACGGCAATGATAATGTCTATTCCTTTATCCACTGCGTTTGTTGCTAATTCATAGGCGTGATTCTTATATTGTGTATAATTTATTATATAAGAAAACTTTTTAGTGTCTAAATATTTATATATAGCTTTTTCGGTTTTTTTATATTTTCCGGTTCCTGCATGTGGATTGATTATAAACAAGACTTTCTTTTTATCCATACATAATTATACCTATAATTGCATTTGTATGCAAAAGTAATCATTTTACAAATAAAACATTTGCTTTAGCTCCAAGATTTAAAAATGATTGAATGTATTATTTAAAAATAACACATAATATTGTAATACAAGATATTAAAACGATGTGTATGCATGGAAAGATTATGACCATTTTTTTGTATGAAAAGAATATTATTGTCAAAAAATGAGACAAGCGGGTTCAATTTTTAGTATTATTTTTTTATGGGAATATCATAAAAAAATTGACAGTGTGTGTAGTGTGATTTTATATTAAAAAAAAATATACTTTTGCACATTGAAATAAACTATTTTTTTTGAAAAAAGTCTATGATTGCTTTTCCAAATTGTAAAATAAATATTGGTTTACATGTGCTATCCAAAAGAGAGGATGGTTTTCATTCCATTGAAACGATTTTTCTGCCGCTAAAGAACCTCAAAGACATTTTAGAAATAAAAGAAAGTGATCAAATCTTTTTTTCTTGCACAGGCTTAGGATCAGAGTATTTAACCAACAATAATTTATGTCTTAAAGCCTATGAACTTTTAAAAGTGGATTATACATTGCCTTCCATTAAAATGCATTTACACAAATGTATCCCTACCAGTGCCGGTTTAGGAGGAGGCTCTTCCGATGCAGCGTTTACTTTACTATTGCTGAATAAATTTTTTCAATTAAACATTTCAATTAAATCACTGGAACGTTATGCGGCAATGTTAGGTAGTGATTGTGCTTTGTTTATTCAGAATCGTGTTGCCTTTGGGAAAGGGAAAGGAGATAAGTTATCATCTATAACTATTCCTCAACTACAGAACAAATATATATACATTATAAAACCAAATGTATTCATCAAAACGGCAGAAGCTTATTCTCATGTAAAACCAACATTGAGCCACCCATCGTTGAAATCTTTGATTAAAAAACCTATTTCATCATGGAAAGACACTATTACAAATGACTTCGAACATTATTATTTCAATCGTTTTCCTGTATTGGCGGAGATAAAACAATCATTGTACACACATGGGGCATTATATGCTTCCATGACGGGTAGTGGCTCGGCTATGTATGGGATATTTGATTATATGCCTGAAAATATGCATGCATTGCCTTTGTCTTACTTTCAATGGAAGGGAATCATTGAATAAAATTTTATTTTTTCAATTTTATAGGATAAACTAACTGTATAGAATTAATAGATGAAAAACTTTATATGTTTAAGTTTTACAGTAAATTTCTATACCTAATAAAAAATATTTTTTAAATATTTTTTATTTTTGGATTTGCATTGTATAAAAAATGTATTTTTGCATAAATATTATTAAAATTATAATTGATATCTTAAAAAACTGCTTACGTATTAAATAGTAACTCATAATTTTAAAATTTTCTAGCAATGATTTTTGATGAAGAAAGGGCCAAAGAAATAATTGAAAGATATGGGCTGTCATCCAATAAATTAGCCATATGGAGAAGCAATAACCACATCCCTAATAAGTACAATAAAAAAGACTATTCTGTATATACCGGTATTATTTACGACAATATTCCGTTGATGCGCTCACAAATCAACAAAATTATGCAAACAAGAAAATTAAAACTGACGGTTGTGAATGATATGAGTGGTTTTGGTAAAAATAAGTTAAACCGCGTTGTGCAAGAGCAAGGTACACTAAAACATGATGAATACCTTCGATTAATCGAAGTGATTGATAATGTGAAAATCCAAACGGAAAAAGCCTTAGAAGCACTAAAAAAGAAAAACAAAGATTATTTAGATATATATTTTGCCAATGATATGATAAATGTAATGGCTTTGTTTGAAAATGATAAATTGATATATACAAAAGTTAATCAATCTAAAAAAAGTTCGAAAAAAGCTTTCCCCTTTGAACATGCGAATGATCTTGAACGCTTTTTGTTTACACTTCTACTGGAATTAAAATTTCTCATCGTTTATTTACATTATCAGGCTGAATTTTCTAATATATAATTGATTTTGTATTATATTGCATAACGATACAAAAAAATAATCAAGGTTTGTTCTTGAAATGAAACAAAACCTTTGTGAAAATATATAATTTTTGGTTTGTTGCAATTTTAATTCTTTATTGGTCGATATAATTCCCGCTATTGTTTCAAATTTTTCGCTTCACTTCGTTACGATCAGAATGACAATCATTTTTAATGATAAATATGATGGCTCAGGGCTTGCTTTACCGCTCCGCCTCAAAGCAAGCCTTGAGTTTTCCCTACACGACGTATGAGACTGTCATTCTAAATAAAGCGAAGAATCTGTTGGATTTTATTGGACAATAGTGATTTTTATTATAAAACTAATAGTTATACAAAAAATAAATGTATATTTGCAAAAGAAAATGTAGATTTAATTTTTAATAGAATGAAATAGTAAAAATATGCCTAATTTAAACAATCGCAGCCATGAAAACACGAATTATTTGCCTGATAATATGTATTTTATGTATTTTCTCTTGTTCTCAATACGCATGTAAAAGAGTTGAAAATAAAAATTCTATGGGACCAAGTATGTCCGTTAATTTTTATAATAATTATTCTTATGAACAGATCTTTGATTTATGTTTACAATGGCTGAATAATTATGATAGCTTGAAATTTCGTATCGATATGCAAGATAAAGAAAAGGGTCTTATTAAAGGAAAATATTCGTTTATGCTGGAAAATAATATGCACAAAAATTTAATTACAAACGATGTAATCTTGTTAATTAAAAAAGACTCACTAAATATAATTATCGATAATATTTATTGTCAAATGAAAAAGAATAAACATAAGAAATCCTTAATCAAGTACAATTATAAACAAGATGAATTGAATAAGGAATGGGATAAACTCTTTTCATCCTTTTTTACGTATCTGGAAAATTATCAATACAAATTCCATCAAATATCCGATACGATAAAGAAATCAATATAAATTTATAGGTGTTAAAAAATAGATTATCTTTTATCTGTTATTCTTAAATACAAGCAATATTGAAAATAATGTTCCGTTTATTGAAATTGTAAATGCAAAATAAATGAAACATATTATTTCTTTCATATTGTTATTGAATGTAGTTATAGGTATGGCGCAAAACAAAGCCGATGACATTGTAGGATACTATTTAACATTCGATCCTTTTTCAAATGAGTATTCACAGTGTTATATTTATAAAACATCGAAAGGTACTTACGACGGCAGGGTGTGTTGGGTATCGAATCCGGCCAAAAAGAATTTCTTGAATTATGTGTTTTTAAAAGATTTACGTTTTGATGCTGAAAACAACGAGTGGGTAGATGGCAAGGTTACCTATGCAGGGAAAACAGGAACATATCAAACGTATATGAAATTTGAAGATAAAAATAAATTAAAAGTCAGGGCTTATTTTGGTTTTTCTTTATTGGGGAAAACACTTTATTGGACCAAAGAAAAACAAAAACGAGAACAAAAATAAAATAATAAAGAAGGAAAATCAGTAAAATGTATCCATTGAATTTTTTTGGCATAATAATTGATGTTGCGTATTGCGAAAACTGAAACTGTTTTTTTAGTTTTCAGAAATATTATCAACGAAATATGGTGTGATTATGAAAGTATCGCTTGTAGACAAAAATCAAATTTATCCTACGAAATACTGTTTTCGTCGGGATTTATAAGATATTTCGTCGATTTGTATACATAATAAATCGTTTAATCGTATACTTTTGCGCAAAATTTAAAGTAAACAGGCATACAAAGAGAGAAATTAAAAAAGGAGTTATCAATCAATAATGACAGAAACAAAAAAAGATATTATTAAAAGAACTTTGCCTT
>Ga0265293_10004245_pt1 | contig 25492 bp, 30 predicted proteins | sample Munlanlewell138R_FD_192505 | JGI IMG/M metagenome (GOLD analysis project Ga0265293, IMG submission 192505) | Leachate microbial communities from a municipal landfill in Southern Ontario, Canada - Leachate well 138R | ecosystem: Engineered > Solid waste > Landfill > Unclassified | place: Canada...
ACAGATGATTGCAGACTTGGATGCAAGGCCTGCGGCATAAAAGACTGTAGCATGAGGGGGGTAAATTTTGATACTAAGAGTAAAATTTAATAAAAAAGGATACTTGAGATATATTTCACACCTAGACATGATGCGCTTGTTTCATAGGAGCTTCAATAGGGGGCAAATCCCCATAGCCTATTCGGAGGGCTATAATCCTCATCCTAGGTTTTCCATAGCAAATCCCCTTGCCCTGGGGATAGAATCCGATGAAGAATATATGGATATTGAATTGGATTTTATGGAGTTTCAGGATTTTAAGGAAAAGATGAATTCAATTCTGCCGAAGGATGTGCAGATAATATCTGGCCAGTGGCTTGAAAAGGAAGAAACCATTGACTCCCTAATCGCCTGGGCACATTACGAGCTTCAATTTAAGCTAGAGAGAGACCATGGCAGGCAGGAAATTGATAAAATCGTCGGGGAATGGTTGTCTAGGGATGAAATAAATATTAACAAGGTAAAAAGAAAAGGAAAAAAAGAAATAAGAAGGGTAGAAAATATTAGACCCCTAATTGGAAATCTGACAGTTAAGGATATGGACGGACAGGACATTGTATTCAATTCACTGCTAAAGGCAGGCAGCAAGGGAAATTTGAAGCCCATGAACCTAATGGAGGCCCTGGCCAGGGATTCAGAGCTGGGAATAGATATGGATTCAATAGACATAAGGCGCACAGGCCAATATGCAGAAAGGGATGGAAAAATATATAAGCCCCTTTAAGTTGGGAGTGTTTTTATGAGATATATTTTTATCGAAACAACAAGTGAACACCACAAGGTCGGCATTGTCGAAGACAATAGGCTTGTGGAGTTTCATCTGGACAAGATAGAAAAAGAAAAATTAATAGGCAATATATATAGAGGTCGTGTAATCAATGTATTACAGGGTATGGAGGCTGCCTTCATAGACATAGGTGAGGACAAAAATACCTATCTCAATGTAAAAGATGCCCTGCCTAAGGACCTATTGCATAGCAATGAAAGATATAAGATATCTGAATTGCTCAAGCCAGGACAGGAAATAATCGTTCAGGTAAAAAAGGAGCCCTATGGTAACAAGGGAGCTAAGGTTACAACCCATATTGAGATACCAGGTAGATATCTGGTATTCACTCCCTTTTCTAAAAAGGTAAACATATCGAGAAAGATTGAAAGCCAGGAAAGGATAAGGGAGCTAAAGAAATTGGGGCATGAGATTGTCAAGGACGAACAGGGAATAATATTTAGGACTGCATCAGAATTGGCAGAGGATTCACTCTTGGCCAGGGAGTATGAGATACTACATTCTATTTATTCAAAGATTGAAAGGGAGAAAAACTTCCTGCCCTGTCCCAAGTTGCTCTACAGGGAGCCAACCTTGGGCTATCAAATACTCAGGGACACATTTAATAAGGCTACTGAAAAAATCCTTGTCAATTCAAAGGAGGTCTACGAAGACCTAATAGAGATGGAGGAGTTTTTTCCCTTTAAGTTTTCCCAAAGTCTGGAGTATCGTAAGGACTTTTCCATAAGATATGATCTGGGAATTCTTGAAGATATCAGGCATGCACTAGAAAAAAAGGTCCCCTTGCCCAGTGGAGGATACATTGTAATAGATGAGACGGAGGCCCTGGTAGCCATAGATGTGAATACTGGTAAGTATGTAGGCTCAAAATCCCTGGGAGACACGGTTCTAAAGACAAATCTGGAGGCCGCCCAGGAGATAGCAAAGCAAATCCGCCTTAGGGATATAGGTGGAATTATCATCATAGATTTTATTGACATGAAAAAGAATGACCACATAGAAACTGTCCTGACAGCCTTGGACCAACACCTGAAGAAGGATAGAATAAAGGTAAATATAGTCGACATTACCAAGCTAGGTCTGGTGGAGCTTACAAGAAAAAAGATCAGAAGGCCCCTTACTACAGAGTTCTATAGGAAATGCCCTCATTGCAGTGGTAAGGGCTATATCTTGGAAAATGAGTATTGACAAGTTCGCGGTTTTTTGGTAAAATGTCTTGGTGTAGAGCCGCTCAATCTGGGTTAAAGACCATAATGGCACCCTGCATTGGCGAGACTGGGTTAGAGGAGGTGCAATCTTATGTACGCTGTAATAGAAACAGGTGGTAAACAATATAGAGTTCAACAAGGAGACGTAGTATTTGTTGAGAAACTAGATGCACAAGAAGGCGACAATGTATCATTTGACAAGGTTTTATTGATGTCAGACCAAGGAAATGTCGTCGCTGGCAAACCTTATGTTGATGGTGCAAAGGTAGATGCTCTTGTTTTAGAACAAGGAAAAGCAAAGAAAATTATAGTATTCAAATACAAGTCAAAGAAGAATTATAGGAAGAAAAAGGGACATCGTCAACCATTTACAAAGGTGAAAATTGAAAATATAGTTGGTTTATAATATGATAAATGTCAGGTTTTACAAGGATAAAAAAGACAATATCAAAAAATTTACCATAAGGGGCCATGCAAACTATGCAAGTCATGGAAATGATATAGTTTGTGCCGCAGTATCTGCCCTTGCTCAAACTACACTTCTGTCCCTGGTAAAGGTATGTGGTGTAGAGGAAGATAGGATTAACTATACAATAGAGGAAAAGACAGGTTTTCTAGACGTGGAGCTTCCAAGGGACTTGGACAGTTCTAGCCTTGAAAAAACGCAAATCCTATTGGAAAGCCTAAAGATAGGAATTAATTCAATAATAGAAATTTACCCAGAGTATGTGAAGCTCGAAAATGGGGAGGTGTAATCGATGATTAAGATGAATTTGCAATTATTTGCTTCTAAAAAGGGAGTAGGTAGTTCTAGGAATGGTAGAGATAGCCAGGCCAAAAGGCTAGGCGTTAAAAGAGGCGACGGACAATTTGTTCTAGCAGGTAATATTTTAGTGAGACAAAGAGGAACGAAAATACACCCTGGCAACAATGTAGGCAGAGGTGGAGATGATACGCTATTTGCAACTGTAGATGGTGTCGTTAGTTTTGAAAGAAAAGGCAGAGATAAAAAGCAAGTTAGCGTTTACCCTGTTGAAGTATTGGCGTAGATTTTGAGCTTACCATTTTGGTAAGCTTATATTTTTACAGAAAATTGCTGACCTGTATTTTATAGCAGTGGTCGGGGAAACTAAGCAAATAAGTTCTTAAATTAGAGAATGTATGGCGAGGATGATATTTATGTTTATAGATGTGGCAAAAATAGAATTAAAGGCCGGCAAGGGCGGAGACGGCATAGTAGCTTGGAGAAGGGAAAAATATGAGCCCTCTGGCGGACCCTATGGAGGAGACGGTGGAAATGGGGGCAGCATAATACTCAAGGCTGATGAGGGTATCAGGACCCTCATGGACTTTAGATACAAGAGGGTCTACAAGGGAGAGAATGGAGAAGACGGCAGGACAAAAAAACAATTTGGTAAGGCCGGTAAGGATATAATACTAAAGCTCCCAGTAGGTACCCTAGTCAAGGATGCTGATACAGGCGGAGTAATCGTAGACCTGAAAGAAAAGGACCAGACTGCGGTCATAGCCAAGGGAGGAAGAGGTGGCAGAGGAAATGCCAAATTCGCCACGGCAACACGGCAGGCACCGGGATTTGCAGAGCCGGGAAGAAAGGGCCAGGAGAGAAGCATAGTACTGGAACTGAAATTGCTTGCAGATGTGGGCCTAATAGGCTTTCCAAACGTTGGGAAATCCACTATCCTATCCATAGTATCTGCTGCCAAACCCAAGATAGCAAACTATCACTTCACTACCCTCAAACCAAATCTAGGAGTAGTAAGGGTGGGAGAGGAGAAGTCCTTCGTGATTGCAGATATACCGGGCCTAATCGAAGGAGCCCATGAGGGGGCAGGCCTAGGACATGAATTTTTAAGGCACATAGAGAGGACTAGGATTCTGGTTCATGTATTGGACATATCAGGCAGTGAGGCTAGGGACCCAGTGGAGGACTTTTACAAGATCAATGGTGAATTAAGCAAGTACGACGAAAGACTGAAAGATAAGCCACAATTGATCGTCGCCAATAAAATGGACCTGGAAGGAGCAGAAGAAGGGCTGGACAGGGTAAAGGATGAGTTGGAGTCAAAGGGATACAAGGTCTACCCAGTATCTGCTGCTACGGGAGAAGGTATTGAACGGTTGAAATATGCAATATGGGACTTGCTTATAAATACTGAATTGACATATGACACCTATGATGAGGAGTTCGTTTACATTGAAAAAGAAGAGGAAGCCATTATAGTTAAAAAGGAAAATGGGGACTATATAGTTGAAGGCTCCTTTGTAGAGAGATTGCTCAATGCAACTTACTTTGACAATGTGGATTCCCTGAGATATTTTCAGGAAATGCTTAGAAACAAGGGCGTTGTTGACGAGCTTGTCAGGCTGGGAATAGAGGAAAATGACCCTGTATTTATATGCGGATATGAATTTGAATTCTTCGAATAAGAAGGATAAGCAGGAAGGGGAGCTGAATTTTGAAACTAGGTATAATAGGTGGAAGTTTTGATCCAATACATTTTGGCCACTTAATAATAGCAGAATACGCCAGGGTGTCCCTGTCCTTAGACAAGTTGATTTTTATACCTACAGGGATACATCCCTTAAAATCAAATAGGAAGATAAGCCAGCCTAATCTGAGGATGGAGATGATATCCCTAGCCATTAAATCCAATCCGTATTTTGACCTATCCAGCCTTGAGGTAGATAGGGCTATTATCTCCTATACTGTTGACACCTTGAGCCTATTAAAAGAGGAATATGGAAGCTATGAGCTATATTTTATTATAGGGACGGATATCCTATTTGAAATAGATAGGTGGAAGGAGTTTAGGGAATTGCCTAGACTGTGTAAATTGGTCCTATTTCATAGGGCTGGTGACAGGGAGCAGGAGATAGAAAAGAGGATAGAGGAGCTGAGATTAGGCCATGGTCTAGAATTTGTAAGGCTGGAGTCACCTAAGATTGAGATATCCTCTACTGAAATACGCAATAGGCTGAGGAAGGGTCAAAGTATCAAGTATCTGCTGCCAGAGGAAGTAGAGAACTTTATCACCCATCACAGGCTCTATATGGAGGAGAAGTAAATGGGGACCATGGAGGCAAGACTGCTGAGGGATATAGGAGAGAAGAGATATCAACATTCTCTGAGGGTAGTGGAAATGGGGCTTAGACTTGCCGAGGCTTACAATGCAGATCTGGAGAAGACAAGGATAGCGGCCTTACTCCACGACTGTGGTAAGATTGAGGGGCAAACAAATTTATTGAAAACAGCCAGGGACTTTGGTATAATTTTAGATGATTATACAGCCAGCAATGGGGATTTAATCCATGCTCCTCTGGGAGCCTATATTGCTAGGACCAGGTATAAGGTAGATGATGAGGACATCTTAGGGGCCATAAGATATCATACTACTGGCAGGAAGGGTATGAGCCTGCTTGAAAAGATAATTTACATAGCAGATTATATTGAACTTGGCAGGGAATTCCCTGGTCTTGACCAAGTCAGAGACTGTGCTTTTAAGAATTTGGACAGGGGGATGTTAATGGCCCTAGACAAGACAATTAAATATCTAATAGATGAGAAGAAGCTTATTCATCCACAAACTGTGGAGGCGAGAAATTATTTAATAATGGAAGCAGGTTTATAATATATTTAAAAGGGGTTAATACAAAATTAGGGGGTAAAAATATGTTGGATACGGAGAACAAGTTGTCAATTATTACCAGAGCCTGTGAAGAAAAGAAGGGCATTGATATAAAGGTACTTAATATTACAGACTTAACGCCCATTGCAGATTATTTTGTAATCGTCAGTGGGAATTCATCAACACAAGTAATGTCCATAGCTGACGAGGTGGAAAAGAAGGTAGTTGAGGCAGGTTATACTGAAATAGCCAAGGAAGGATATCACAGCGGCAGGTGGATTCTTATGGACTTAGATGATATAATAGTACATGTATTTCACAAGGAAGAAAGAGAATACTATAATCTGGAAAGACTTTGGTCAAACAAGGAAGAAAAAACAAATGAGGGGGAAGAATAATGACATTAAAATTCATATCTACAGAGAAGGCACCGGCAGCAGTAGGACCCTATTCTCAGGGAATAAAAGCTGGTGACATTATTTTTACATCTGGCCAGTTGCCAGTAGTTTTAGAAACTGGGGAGCTGCACAAGGGAGATATACAAAAGGAAACCAGGCTTTGCCTGGAAAACGTCAAGGCTGTACTGGAGGCAGGAGGAGCAAGCATTAGGGATATTGTAAAGGTAACAGTTTTTGTAACCGATATGGCGAATTTTTCCCTAATAAATGAAGTATATGATGACTTCTTTGAAGGGCACAAACCGGCCAGGTCATTGGTGCAAGTCGCTGCATTGCCAAAGGAAGCGGACATAGAAATCGAAGCAATAGCAGCCCTATAAAAAACAGACAGAAAAAAGCCACGGAAACGTGGCTTTTTATATGGTCTTAGGCTCCAAACAAGGTTGCACTTCTTTGCTTGCGCCTTTTTCTTCTATTGCTGATTGCCCAAACTCTGGACAAGATGAGAAGTAAAAATACAAACCAGTACCATTTACCAGCCAATTTTTTAAAGAGGCTTGGAGTCGGGACAAGGGTTACATCCATGGTGGCTATAATATCTGTTTCGGCAATTTTTTTATCGTCCATCCAATACTCCATTTTTCCAATTACCTGTTCTTTGGAAATAGGCGCTTCTAGAGGTAGGCTGACAACTACTCTTTCCTCAAGCAAATTGTCCCTGCCTTTTTGAACAATATAATAGGAGTCGGTTTTGGTGATGCCAGCAACTGAGGCTTGTACGCCTTTTTCAATCTGAAAATTATCGACGAATTTATTTGCAAAGCCAATCTTGGACCTATGGAAATTGTCAATTCCGTAGTTGATTAGTTTGTGGGTGTCGGAGTAGACCTCCTTGTTTTCCGATTTGAGCACTACAGATATGAGCTTATGGTCACTGTCCTCATAGGATGCAACTAGGCAATTTCCAGCAGCCAGGGTATAGCCAGTTTTTACTCCGTTTACACCCTCTAATTTAATGGGTATGGTGCTACCATTTACATTGATCTTTTCATTGCTGTATAGGAGCTTGTTTGAGGATCTAAGGTATCTTTCCTCTGTCTTTACATTGCTTATCGGTATAGTATATGTATAATTGCCGACAATACTTCTAAAAGTTTCATTTTTCATGGCATATTTGGCAATCAGGGATAAATCGTATGCAGTGGTATAGTGATTGTCATCTGGGAGCCCATTAGGGTTGACAAAATTAGTGTTCAAGGCCCCAAGAGACCTAGCCTTTTCGTTCATCAGCTTAGAGAATTCTTCGATACTACCACTGACGTGTTTGGCAATAGCCAGCGCCGCATCGTTGGCTGATGGGATTAGCAGGGCATTTAACATCTGTTCCATGGAGAGTCTCTCACCTGGTTCTAGGGCAATATGGCTTCCATCTGTCAGGTCTACTACTTCCTGGTCAACCTCCACTATGTCGTCTAAATCCGACAGCTCAATGGCCAATATTGCAGTCATTACCTTTGTAGTACTAGCTGGATAAAGCTTTTCGTGAGGGTTCTTCTCGTATAGGACCTCCATAGTATCCACGTCGATTAAAATCGCAGCTTCACCAGTGAGATTTAAATCTTCTGCAAAGGAGTATGTACTAAGGGTCAAGAGTAGAACAATTAAAAAAATAACTTTTTTCATAACATACACCGCCTTTATCTTTTCATAAAATTAAAGTCAACAATAAAAGTATATCAGAAATGAAGAAAAAAATCAGGCTGAATTTCAAACATTTTAAAATCTATATAAAATAATTTAGAAAAAAGGCAGGAAAATATAAAATAAGGTCGAATTATTATATAGGATAATTGAGAAATGGGGGTATATAATTGGTGACCTTTACAAAAAGAGAACAAGTCGCTATACTAGTAATTGCTTTAACAATAATTTTCACCGTAGGATTTAAATTTCTAAAGAGGGAAATGACCAAGGCGGAGGAAATTGGCATAGAAATCTATGAGGAAGAGCCAGCCCCAGAAGGGGAGGAGACCGAAACTGTAGAAGAGGACCAAGACAAGCTAATAATGGTCCATATAAGCGGGCAGGTTAAGTTTCCAGGAGTAATAAAAATAGAAGAGGGAAAGAGATTAATAGATGCAGTTGAATTACTGGGAGGTCTCAAGGACCAAGCAGATATAGATAGGATTAACCTTGCAAAAAAACTGGAAGATGAAGAAAAAATCTACATACCCAAGATTGGCGAAGAGCCTAGGGAAGATATGACCTATAGCTCTGAAGGGACTAAATCTAGTGGTAAAATCAATATAAATAGGGCAACAAAAAGTGAGCTTTCTACACTACCTGGCATTGGCGATGTATTGGCAGATAGGATAATTGAATATAGGGAAGACTCCCCCTTCAAGAAGATTGAAGACCTAAAGAATGTATCGGGTATAGGGGATAAGAAGTTTGAATCAGTGAAGGATTTAATAATCGCAAACTAGAAGAAGGTGAGTAAATGGAAATTAAATTAACACAAATGACCAAGGCCTCAGGTTGAGCAGCCAAAATCGGTCCCGATATATTGGCGCAAGTTTTGCGTCATATACCAAAGGCAGAAGATGCCAAACTGCTGGTGGGCTTAGATACATCTGACGACGCAGCAGTATATAAAATTAATGATGAAGTTGCCATGATACAGACGGTAGACTTCTTTACACCTATAGTAGACGATCCCTATACATTTGGGCAAATAGCAGCTACTAACGCCTTGTCTGACGTATATGCCATGGGAGGCGAACCAAAATTAGCCATGAATATAGTTTGTTTCCCCACCTGTTTAAGTCCAGATGTCCTAACAGAGATATTAAAGGGTGGGTATGATAAGATAAAAGAAGCTGGAGCCATAGTAGTAGGAGGGCATACCATTGAAGACGATGAGCCAAAGTATGGCTTATCTGTGACTGGCTTTGCCCATCCAAGTAAGATTTTGGCCAATAAAACAGCTCAGGTGGGCGATTTGCTGGTCATTACAAAACCCCTAGGTGTTGGAATAGTAAACACTGCTATCAAGGGTGAGCTGGTAGACAAGGAAGCCTACGACGAGGCTGTTTTGGTAATGACTACCTTGAATAAGTATGCCAAGGAGGTCATAGATAGGGTAGGGGGAGTAAATAGCCTAACCGATGTTACGGGATTTGGCCTGATAGGCCACGCCTATGAGATGGCAGCTGCTAGTTCAGTATCCATCAAAATAGACCACAAAAAGATACCTGTGATTTCCAAGGCTATAGACTATGCAAATATGGGCCTAGTCCCTGCTGGAGCCTATGCCAATAGGGGATATGTAGACGATTTCATTCATATAAATCAAGAGGTAGCAGAATACATGGAAGATATATTATGTGACCCCCAAACGTCAGGTGGGCTTTTAATATCTATACCAAAAGAAAGAGTAGATATGCTGATGGAGGAATTGAAATCTACTCCTACAAGATCCGCCATAATAGGTGAAGTAATAGAGAAACAAGAACATTATATATACGTTGAATAGGAAGGGAAGGGATCTAGAAATGGAAAACCTATTTGCCTCATTGCCAAAGGTAGATGATTTGCTAGAAAGTGAAGAAATAAAGGAACTCCTGGATCATATGCCGAGAATAATTGTAGTAGACAGTATAAGACAGGAGATAGATAATATTAGGGAAAAGATAAGGGAAGGGGCAGCCGAGGAAACAATAATAGAAGAAATTAAAAATATTCATCTAGGAATTAGGAAAAGAGCCCAAAGAAAAAGCACAAACAAGCTTAAGAGGGTTGTCAATTGCACAGGAGTCGTAATCCACACCAACTTGGGCAGGTCCCTAATTAATGAAAGCATCATGGACCATATCAGTCAGATAGCCACCAATTATTCAAATCTGGAGTACGATCTAGAGACTGGTAAGAGGGGATCCAGATACAGTCATCTAGAGGAAATAATTAGGGAAATAACAGGTGGAGAGGGCTCCATCGTAGTCAATAATAATGCCGCTGCTGTGCTATTGGTACTCAGTACCATGGCCAAGGGCAAGGAAGTCATCGTATCCCGAGGGGAATTAATAGAAATAGGGGGGGCCTTTAGGATACCGGAAGTCATGGAAGAAAGCGGAGCCAGTTTAGTATCCGTAGGCACCACAAACAAGACCCATTTGAGGGACTATGAAAATGCCATCAATGAAAACACAGGTGCTCTTTTGAAGGTACACACCAGTAATTACAGGATACTAGGCTTCACCTCCTCTGTAGATTCGGAAAGATTATTTGAATTAAGGGAAAAATATGCAATTCCCCTAATCGAGGATCTGGGCAGTGGAGTGCTGGTAGACCTGTCAAGATATGGGCTGGAGCATGAGCCCACTGTACAGGAGAGTATAAAAAAGGGTGTAGACATAGTAACATTCAGTGGGGATAAGCTACTGGGCGGGCCCCAGGTAGGCATTATTGTAGGCAAGAGTGAATATATAGAAAAGATGAAGAAAAACCCTCTAACAAGGGCATTTAGGGTAGACAAGTTTACAATTTCGGCACTGGAGGCCACCCTAAGATATTATTTTGAGGAGGAAAAGGCTGTAACTGAAATCCCCACCTTGAAAATGCTTACCATGGATTTAGAAGAAATCGAGGGTAAAGCCCAAGGACTCTATCAAAGAATTGCAGATGGGATCGAGGACCCAGGGTTAAGCGTGGATATCGAAGATAGTTTCTCAGAAGTGGGTGGAGGTTCATTGCCCCTAGAAAAATTGCCCACAAAATGCCTAGTGCTGAGCCTAGAGGGGATGAGTACCCAGTCCTTTGAAAACAATCTCAGATATTTTGATACTCCAATTATAAGCAGGGTATTTAAAGATAAAATATATTTAGACCTAAGGACGATTAGGGAGGAAGAATTTGATATAATAGTAGAGGGCCTCTTATATGCCCTTGAAAAAACAAAAGGAGCTATGCAATGAAGCACGTTATTATAGGGACAGCAGGTCACATAGACCATGGAAAGACCACCCTTATTAGGGCAATCACTGGTAGAAATACGGATAGATTGAAGGAAGAACAGGAGAGGGGAATATCCATAGAACTGGGCTTCACTTATTTTGACCTGCCCTCAAATCAAAGGGCGGGAATAATTGACGTGCCAGGCCATGAAAAGTTTATTAAAAACATGCTTGCAGGGGTAATAGGCATAGATATAGTCCTCCTAGTTGTCGCCGCTGATGAGGGAATCATGCCTCAAACCCTTGAACACCTACACATATTGGACTTACTTGGAATTAAAAAGGGCTTTTTAGTCCTTACAAAAACAGATCTAGTTGATGAAGAGTGGATTGATATGGTCGAAGATGAGGTGAGGAATGAGATAAGGGGAACATTTTTAGAGGATTCTCCCATGATTAGGGTGTCATCTACCACAAGGACTGGCATAGACAAGGTCATAGAACTAATAGATAAATATGCCAGGGAATTGGAAGAGAGGGACGCAAGGGATATGCCAAGACTGCCAGTAGATAGGGTATTTACAATATCGGGATTTGGCACCGTTGTCACAGGAACACTCTTGTCGGGCCAAGTCAATGTAGGAGAAGAGCTACAGGTATTTCCCGGCGACAAAAAGGCTAGAATAAGGACCCTACAGGTCCACGATCAAGATGCCAAAACTGCCTACGGAGGCCAAAGGGTGGCCGTAAATCTTGCTGGACTAAAGAAGGATGACATCCATAGAGGGGATATATTGGCACCCATTGGCTCTATGTCAGATACCATGATGCTTGATGTAAAGATAAAGCTCTTGAAAACTACTGATAGATACATTGACAACAGGACTAGATTGAGATTGTATATAGCTACCAAAGAGGTCCTCTGCCGCATTATTTTATTAGATAGGGAAGAGCTAGGTCCAGGTGAGGAAGTATATGCACAGCTCAGGCTAGAGGAAGAAATAGTGGCGAAAAGAGGAGATAAATTCATCATCAGGTTTTACTCCCCAATGTATACCATCGGTGGGGGAGAGGTACTGGAACCCAATCCCAAGAAAAAGAAAAGATTTGATGAAGAGGCCATCCACGAGCTAGAAATCAAGGAATTGGGTACTTCAATAGATATTACAGAAAAGATTATTGAAGACAAGTCAAGGGACTTCCCCAGCACAAAGGAAATAGCAGTACTTACATCTATGTTGGAGGAAAATGTAAGGGAGGAAGTAGAAAAGCTAATTGAGGAAGAAAAGGTACTTTCCTTCCAATTGACAAGGGACCTATATGTGATTCATAGAAGCCACTATGAAAGGGTAAGGGATAGTATAATTGATGAGCTAGAGGGCTTCCACAAAAAATACCCCTTGAGGCTGGGAATGGCCAAGGAAGAGATAAAAAACAAGTATTTAAAAAATGCCAAGGCAAGAGTGGCTGACAATATCCTCGATAGACTGATAAAGGATGGGTATTTATCCCAAAGCTATGAAAATATATTCATCAAAGGCTTTGAAATAGTATTGAGCCCAGAGCAGGAGAGCATAAGGACAGAGATAATGAAAAGATTTAATGAAAATCCCTACCAGCCTCCAAAGAAGGAGGAATTGGAGACCATAATAGATGGACAGAAGCTAGAAATCGGAGAGGTTTTCATATCTATGGTAAACGAGGGTCATATTGTAAAGTTAAATGAAGAGTTCTATCTTGCGAGGCAGGCATATGATAAGGCGGTGGATATCATAAAAGAATACCTAGAAAAAAAGGAAAGCATAACAACAGGTGAGTTTAGAGATATATTAAATACTAATAGGAAAGTAGCTATTGCCCTTTTGGAGTATTTTGACCAAATTAAACTGACCAAAAGAGATAAGGATATTAGGGTAATAAATAAATAAATTTGGCTAAATACTGAGGTGGATAAATGGAGACGAGAATCTTAATAATTGATGGGGACAGGCCCTTTGTTAAGGGACTAAAATATAGTCTGGAGCAAGATGGATATACAATTGATACGGTTTTTAGTGGCAAAGATATAGTTGATAAGATTACTAAACACAGATATGGGCTTATAATACTGGACCTGATACTACCAGACTATGATGGGTTAAACACATGTAAGGAAATCAGAGATGTATCCCAGGTACCGATTATAGTTATAAGCAAAAAAGCTGAAGATATAGATAAGATTTTAGCCCTAGAATACGGGGCTGATGACTATATGGTAAAGCCCTTTAATATCCTAGTATTAAAGGCAAAGATAAAGGCCATAATGAGAAGGGAAAATTATAAAAATGTAGAACTAAACAATCAAATACTCAAGATTCATGACTTTACCATTAATACTGTGGGCAGAAAAGTAACTATAAACAAGAAAAATATTAACTTAACGGGGAAGGAGTTCGACCTTTTCTATGTGCTTATATCAAATCCAGGCAAGGTCTTCAAGAGGGAAGAACTTCTCGAACTGGTATGGGGCTATGCCTATTTTGGAGATCTGCGGACAGTAGATGTCCATATTAGGAGGATAAGGGAAAAACTAGAAAAGGATTCACTAGATAATCAGTATATAATGACAAAATGGGGAGTAGGCTATTATTTTAATAATATTAACATATGATATTTGAAGATTATAGAAAAGAGGTTCTGCTATGATATTGGGAATATTGGGGGGCATGGGGCCCCTAGCGACCTGTGAGCTATTTAAAAGGATAATTGAACTCACAAGGGCCGACAAGGATCAAGACCATATACATACCATAATAGACAATAATACAAAGATACCGGATAGGACAAAATATATTCTCGAAAATGGAGAAGACCCTAGACCTGAAATGATTAGGTCCCTAATAAGGCTAGAATCCATGGGTGCCGACCATATAGCAATTCCCTGCAATACAGCCCATTATTTCTATGACCATATAAGTGCCTATACAAGTGTGAATATAATCAATATGATATATGAGACCGCAACTTATTTAAAGGAAAACCATGGTGAAATCGAAGAATACCTGCTCTTGGCAACTGAAGGGACCTATGAGATGAAGGTATATGACAGGTATTTTGAAAAACTAGGATTAAAAATACTGGTACCCAATGATGAAGATAAAAAGATACTAATGGATTGGATACATGGGGTGAAATCTTCACGAATTGATGTAGGGCTGGAAGAATTTGAAGGGCTGGTTGAAAAATACAGGGCTGGAAAAAACATGCCTATTATAGTTGGATGTACAGAGCTGTCAGTCCTAGTCAAGGAAATCAAATATTCTAAAAAGTATTTTGATTCCATGACAATATTGGCGGAAAAATGTGTAGAATTAGCGGTTTAGATAGGGATTTGACAGAATATTAAATCTTTGCTACAATATTCATTATAAGAAAACATTCTTTTATAAAGCTGAACCCTTATGAAGGGGCGGGGGAACCAAATTTTGGGGTGAATCTTCTCTATGAAGTAGGGCTACTCTTCAGTCCGAATCCGACAGCTAACCTCGTAGGCTTGTGAAGAGGGGGTTGATAGTTGCGTATATTAGTTTTTAGGCTATGGATCTCCATAGCTTTTTTGTGTTCTTTTTTAAGATGCATGCCAGCATAATTTTGTGTCAATCGTAGTGAAAAGGGGGATATTAGTGATAAGCTTTGAAAACGTGACAAAAAAATTTGATTCTTTTACAGCTGTAGACAAGCTAAATGTAGAATTTAAAACTGGGGAAACTATTGTATTGATAGGTCCCAGCGGTTGTGGCAAGACTACGACCCTGCGGATGATAAACCGCCTCATAGAACCTACAGAGGGTAATATTTTCATCGACGGGATAGACATCCACAAGACCAACCCTGTAGAGCTTAGGAGAAATATCGGTTATGTAATACAGCAGATAGGCCTCTTTCCCCATATGAACATAGCACAGAATATAGGATTAGTACCCTATCTAAAGAATGAAGCAGAATCCAAACGCAAACAAAGGGTAGAAGAACTATTAGAATTTGTTGACATGAATCCATCAGAATTTTACTATCGCTATCCCAATGAACTAAGCGGAGGACAGCAGCAGAGAATAGGAGTAGCCAGGGCACTTGCGGCAGACCCTGAAATTATCTTGATGGATGAGCCCTTTGGTGCACTGGACCCAATAACCAGATCGACCTTGCAAGACGAACTACTGGAAATACAGGACAGGATTAAAAAGACCATAATTTTCGTAACCCATGACATGGACGAGGCACTAAAATTGGCAGATAGAATAGCAATTATGAAGGATGGTAAAATCCTTCAGTTTGACAGTCCAGAGGAGATACTTAAAAATCCAAGTCATGGATTTGTAGAGGAATTTATAGGTAAGGACAGGCTTCTAAGACAACCAGAATTTATCATTGTAAAAGATATAATGATCAAGAGGCCAGTGACAATATCACCTGAAAGAACCCTAACCCAGGCCCTGGAAAAGATGAGAAAGGAAAAGGTTGATAGCCTGATGGTTACAGATAGCGAAGGTAGATTTATAGGGCTAATAACTGCCAATGATGTATTGGACAATTTTGATAAATCTTACAAGGTCAATGAAGTAATAAGGACAAATGTACATCAGGTATCAGAAGATGCAAATGTGAGCCAAGTACTGTCTATCATGGCTCAGGAGCAGGTGGGATATGTACCTGTCACAGATGATAAGGAAAAGCTAACAGGATTGATTACAAGATCTAGCCTAGTCAATGTATTGGGGCGAAACTAAACAATAATAGGAAAAGGAGAATGGAAAATGTCACTATTGAACTTTTTTAAGAACAACCCAAGCCTAATACTCCACCTAATATTGGAGCATCTTCAACTGACGGGGACAGCAATACTATCAGCAATAATCATTGGGGTACCCCTAGGGATAGCTATTACCCGCTATAAGAAATTAGCCGATCCAATACTAGCAGTGGCAAGTATATTTCAGACCATACCAAGTATAGCCTTCTTTGGCTTGCTTATTCCAATACTTGGAATAGGAAAGAGAACTGCAATCCTAGTGCTGTTTCTCTATGCCCTACTCCCCATAGTAAAAAACACCTATACAGGCATAAAGGAGGTATCTCCCTTTATGATTGATGCAGGCAGGGGAATGGGAATGACCAATTTACAGATACTTCGTATGGTAGAGCTCCCCCAATCCCTATCGGTAATCATGGCTGGAGTTAGAATTGCAACAGTAATCAATATAGGGACCACGACCATAGCCGCCTATGTAGGAGGCGGTGGCCTAGGAGAGTTGATATTTAGAGGCATACAAATGTATAGGAATGAAATGATTTTGGCTGGTGCAGTTCCAGCGGCACTGTTGGCAATCTTTGCAGATAAGATATTAGGATATGTAGAATATCGCTTGATGCCAAAGGGCCTGAGAAAAAAGGCCTAAATAAAAGGAGGATAATTTAATGAGGAGAAAATTACAAATTTTATCTATAATAATGGTAATTGGTATATTGTTGGTAAGTATCACTGGTTGCAGTGGCAAAAAGGAAGAAGGCCTTGTCAGAGTTGGAGGGAAAAACTTTTCAGAGCAGTATATTATGGCAGAGATGTTAAGAATACTTATTGAGGAAAAGGCAGGACTCGAAACAAGCATGACTACAAATTTGGCAGGTAATGTGCTATTTGATGCTATAAAATCGGATCAAGTAGATTTGTACCTAGAGTATACTGGCACTGGCCTAGTAAACCTTGGTATGGAAACTATTTCTGATCCAGATGAAGTCTATAGAGTCGTCAAAGATGGATTTGAGAAGGAATTGCAGATTAAATGGCTAGAACCTTATGGCTTTAACAATACCTATGCCATGGTGGTCACAAGGGAGACAGCAGATAAATACAACTTAAAAACCGTATCCGATATGGCTGCCGTTGGGGAAGAAATGGCCCTAGGATGTACTTATATATTCACAGAAAGAAATGATGGATATCCAGGACTTAGCAAGCACTATGACTTTGAGTTTAAGGACGTAGTAGGCATGGATCCATCCCTCATGTATCAGGCTCTGGTACAGGGCAGTGTAGATGTAATCAGTGCTTTTGCAACTGAAGGTAGGATTGCTGCCTTTGATTTGGTAATTTTAGAAGACGACAAACAATTTTTCCCACCCTATGATGCTGCTCCCATAGTGAGAATGGATTTACTTGAAAAGCACCCAGAGATAGAGGAAATATTAAACGGTCTAGCCAACAAGATAGACGACATAAAAATGGCTGAATTAAACGCAGCAGTGGATTTGGACAAGAGGGAACCAGAAGACGTGGCACGGGATTTCCTTGTAGAAGTAGGCTTAATTGAGGAATAAAGGGTAGATTAAAGCCCGCCTAATAAGGCGGGTTTTAGTATGTAAAAAAACAATTGCCAGCATTACTTCTCTGATATAATATATAAGTAAGATAAAAAAAGGAGGAGCGTAATGGACAGATTATCATTGGAAGCGAGAATAAATGCGGAAGTATATAATTACAGCGGCAGGATTGGTTTTTATGCCAACGATTTCAAGGGTAATGTAATAGAAATCAACTCAGAAGACAAGTTCGAGACTGCCAGCACCATCAAGTCCTATATATTAGCCGAGTTCTACAGGCAGGTGTATGAGGGGAAATTAGACAGGAATAAAAAGTTAAAATATGAAGAGGAGAATTTTGTAGTGGGAAGCGGTGTGCTCAGGGACCTAGACTTTGGCGTTGAAATGACTGCCAAGAGCTTTGCCACCCTGATGATAGTCATCAGCGACAACATAGCCACAAATATAATGATAGACCTATTGGGAATTGACAATATAAATAGGACCATACAGGATTTGGGATTTAAAGATACAGTATTGCACAATAAAATAGACTTCGAAAAATACAGCCAATTGGGAACTACCAGCCCCAAGGACTACGGAAAACTCTTTGAAATGATTTACAAAAAGGAACTGTGGAGTCCTGAACTGTCCCAAGAAATGCTCGAAATATTCAAAAACCAGCATTATAACACTATGCTTACAAGAAACTTGCCCCAGTATTTCTTGGACTCAGAAAATACCGGCGACGAAGAATTAATTTACATAGCATCCAAAAGCGGCAGTATGGACGCCTGTAGAAATGACGGGGGAATAGTAAATACTCCGGGAGGGGGATATGTAATATCCTTGTTCACAAAAGAATTTGTAGATAATCTATATTACAATGAGCACGAATCTTACAGGTTTGGCGGTAAAATAAGTAGATTAATGTTTGACCAATTCATAACACTTGGGGGATCTTTTAAATAAGATATATAGGGGGAGATAACATGAAACCGATTATTGGGATTACAACATTTGAAGAAGACTCAAAGGGATATCATTCAGTTAAAAACACTTATATAGATGCTGTATTTGCAGCAGGGGGGATACCGATTAATATCCCCATGATAGAGGATGAGGAGGACTACCAGGCCTATGCAAATCTAATAGATGGCATAATCTTTACGGGGGGACCAGATATATTACCCCTTATCTATGGAGAAAATCCTATAAAGGAGATTGGTTTAATCACCTCAAGAAGGGATGAATACGAATTGGGCCTATTTAAGAAGGTTTACCAAATGGAAAAACCAATACTTGGAATATGCAGGGGAAGCCAACTGATGAATGTAGCCTTAGGAGGTAACTTGTATCAGGATATTAATGTTCAAGTAGCAAATACGCTGGGCCATGTATCAAAGTCTACGTCTGCGGATGAATTTTATCATCAGATTAGTATAGTGGAGGATAGCCGTTTATATAAGATATTTGAGAAGAAAAAAATCAATGTCAATTCCTATCACCATCAGGCAATCAAGGAGTTGGGAAATGATTTAAGGGTCATAGCCCTGTCAGAGGACGGCATAATTGAGGGTATAGAAGGAACAGGAAGGGGATTTGTATTGGGACTTCAATTTCATCCAGAGGCCCTAGCTCCCCGATACCCTGAATATTTAAAGATATTTACTGAATTTATTCTAGCAGCAAAAAACTAGCACATACATTTACAGAAGCGAAAAGAGGAATTAAAATGAAAGAATATAATATGTTAGAGGACAGTCCGGGGAAATCCCTATTATTTTTTGCCCTGCCAATGATAATAGGGAATCTCTTTCAACAGTTTTACAATATGGCAGACTCCATTATAGTAGGGAAATTTGTCAGTGAAGATGCCCTGGCTGCAGTTGGTGCTTCCTACTCCTTGACAACTGTATTTATAATGATAGCCATAGGTGGTGGTATAGGCTCAGCCGTTATTATATCTCAGTACCTGGGGGCTAGAGAATACGAAAAAATGAAAACATCCATATATACAGCCCTGATTAGCTTTTTTATCATGAGTATTTTTATGTTTATATTTGGCATAATAGCAAATAAAAAATTGCTTACCATGTTAAATACACCGGCTAATATATTTGACGATGCTGCACTTTACCTGAGAATATATTTTATGGGCCTGCCATTTTTGTTTATGTACAATATATTATCATCCATATTCAACTCCTTGGGGAAATCTAGAATACCCTTGTATTTTCTTATATTCTCTTCCCTGCTCAATATAGTACTGGACCTATATATGGTAATAGTGATGAAAATGGGTGTAGCAGGAGTTGCCATAGCTACAGTTATTGCCCAGGGAATTTCTGCAGTCATATCATTTTTGGTGCTGTTAAAGACCCTTGACCTGTATAAGATTGAATCGGAAAAGGTAGACTTGTTTAATTTACAGATGCTACGCAGGATGGTAGCCATTGCCCTACCTTCTATTCTTCAGCAATCCATTGTATCCATAGGTATGGTAATTGTTCAGTCCGTAGTAAATAGCTTTGGTTCCTCAGTACTGGCTGGATATTCAGCTGCCACCAGGATAGAGAGCATAAGTATAGTGCCAATGATTGCTATGGGAAATGCCATATCTACTTTCACAGCACAAAATCTGGGGGCAGGGCAGCAGGATAGGATTCAGGAGGGCTATAGGGCAGGATATAAGATTATTGTGACTATAGCCATTGTACTTGGTTTTACCATAGCCCTGTTTTACAGGCCTATTATATCCATTTTCTTAGACGTACAAAATGGTACAGAGGCCTTCTACACTGGAATTAATTATCTGAAATTCATAGGATATTTCCTTGTATTTCTAGGGCTCAAGGCGATTACCGATGGGGTACTTAGGGGAGCTGGTGATATGACCCTGTTTACCATATCAAATTTGGTAAATCTAAGTATTAGGGTTATTATTGCCTTTAGGTTTGCACATATTTGGGGTGTTCAGGCCGTATGGTATGCAATTCCCATGGGCTGGGCAGCCAATTATATAATATCATATATATATTATCTAACTGGAAGGTGGCAGCATAAGAGCATTATGATATAGAAGGGTGGATGCGGCAGATATTTAAACCATAAGAACAAAATCACTAGTTGTGAATATATTGTTATTGAAGTACAAATTAAATGAGGAGGAAGACTTATGGTTAATAATATGGTTTCATGTCCACCAAATTCAATGCCCTATACGATAAAAGCTGGAGATACCTTTTTTAATATCGCTAGGACCTTTGGTATTTCCCTTGATGCTATAATAGCAGCAAATCCTGGAGTAGATCCAAATAGGCTCTTTATAGGTCAGATCATTTGCGTACCGACACCAGGACCTGGACCAGGACCGTCACCTGGACCAAGCACATGCCCCACCTTAAGAATGGGCAGCAGGGGGGCATCAGTCACACAACTGCAAACACTTTTGAGAAATGCAGGCTTTGACCCTGGACCAATAGATGGGATCTTTGGCACTAGAACTCAAGCAGCCGTAATAGGATTTCAAAGAAGCAGAGGCCTAGTACCCGACGGTATAGTAGGTATCAACACCTGGACTGCCTTGGGAGTGCAGTGCAGACCTGGTGGCACATGTCCACAGGGAACATTCGCCTATACCATTCGCTCAGGGGATACCCTTTATCTGCTAAGTATTAGATATAATACATCTGTAGATGCTATCATGAGGGCAAATCCAGGAATTAATCCAAATAACCTGCAAATCGGGCAGGTAATATGTATACCAAATTAGGCTAGCAGCATATAGCTATATGACTAAATTATAATATAGAAAAGAACACCTACTCCATACTCTATAATCCTATAGGGTATGGAGTATTTTTTCAATTAAACAGGAAGATTTCAGGCATACTTGAATTTTCAAAGGCAAAAAGTCAAGTATCTAAGCTACAAATTAATGATAATTATTATCAAGTAAGCATAACTATCGTTTGATAATTAATAATTAATGTTATATAATAGTAGATAGAAATAAAAATATTCCCTTTACAAGAATGCACTTACATAAAAATTATAAATGGAGGGATTATTTTGAAGAGTATTAGACTAGAGGAAGAGTGGCTAGAGGATATGATTCCAAAGGGACTACCATATCCAAGTTCTACCTTGATTAGCGGGCCAGGTGGGACAGGTAAACCCCTGATAGGCTTTGCTTTTATTTATGATTGGCTAAAAAATGGGGGCAAGGTTATATTTATAGCCCTGCAATATCCAGAATCCAGGTTTGTCAGAGATGCTCTGGAAAAGTTGTATGGAATAGATATGGATGACTATAAGGAAAGGGTAGTATATGTTCAGGCGGACTTCCATATTGATGATATGGAAACCATAGATGCTAATAATATAAAGGCTAATCTTGCCAGGCCGGAAATATGGGACAGAGTGATAGAGGAGTCCGAGGAACTGATGAACGGGGAAGATTTCCAAAAGGGGCCAGGTACTATGGTATTTGCTGCAGCCTTAAACCTACTACTATTTTCACCGACCTATAAGGAAGAGCAGCTAATAAAATTGGAGGAGCTCCTAAGGGCAAATGATCAGAGGTCATATTTATTTACAGTTAGCACCACTCTTTTCAAGGATGAGATTGAGAAACTGGAGGAGGCCGCAGATAATTTGTTGTTTGCGGAGATGGGCAATGATATGGAGATGTCATTGAGAATTGAACGTTTTTCAAATCAAGATGTTATAGTCAAGGAAAAGGACGTACCATTTGCAAAGGAATTGCTCGTTGAGATTAAGGAAATCGCTGAGCATTCAAGAAAAAAGGTAATCCCCAGCTTGAAAAGGATATAGCTTTGCAGATAAAATCATAGTGGGTAAGATAGGGCCGTATAGGGCCCTATTATTTTATTAAGAAGAGATTTTCTTTTGATTAGGAAAGTAATAGATATATTAGTAGGCTTAGACAATCGATTTACTTTGTTGTAAAATATAAATAAAGAATAATAATTGAAATTGAATTTGGAAAGGGTGGACGCTTGGTGGATAGACAGGATGACATAATAGGTTTTTTAAAAAAATTAAGGTTTAATCTATATGAAGGGGGATATAGTAGCGGTAAGTTACTGGAAAGGGATTTTTATACTAGTATTTCCTTTATATGGGATGACCTGGTCGAACTATATGATAGTGACCTAAAATCCCTATATATACTATTAAAGTACTTAATAGATGAGGTTTGCCTTATTCATGCTGGAGAGAATTCTACCGTGAATAAAAATGTTTTTCAGGCAGGTACAAATATTAGGTCAGTATGCACTAGCCTTTTGGATGGGAAAAGGGCTTTAGATATTTATGCCCTAAATGATTCAAGTTGGGAAAACTACATAATTGGGGATATTCATTCAGATACACTTAGTATCAAACAAATCCTAGAGAAAACGAATTTTTTTGATAGGTTAATCAATGGGGAAAAAATAAGACTTGTATTTTTGGGGGATTATGTAGATAGGGGTAAGAGCCACTTAAAGACAATACAAACAATACTCACTTTAAAATATCTATTTCCCAACAATATCATACTCCTAAGAGGTAACCACGACGACGGCACTTTTGTAGACGGACAAGTTAAGATGAAGGTTAGAAAGCCAGAAAAGGATTTAGAAGATGATTGGTTTCTGCTGCACCTGTTTAAGCTAGCAAGTATAAATAAGACACTTCCCATGGATATTATTCATAGGAGCTTGAGTTTTTTTGATAGTCTGGCCAGACTGTCTTTTATATGCTATGAAGACAAAATTATACTGCTAAGCCACGGGGGAATTCCAAGGCCCATGGTAGGTAGAAAAGATTTCTATAACTATATTAGCAAAATATCGGACCTAACAGATGTGAATATTACAGATTATTTAGGTAAATCTATCGTAGACAATATGGCATGGAGTGACCCAGCTATTGGCGACGAAGACCTTAGGCTTGATAAGGGAAGATTCAAGTTCACAGAGCAGAACTTTGACGAATTTAGGGAATTAATTGGATTTGATTTGTTGATAAGGGGACATGAGGTACAGGAAAAGGGCTATAGGGAATTCTTTGAAGGCAGATTAATAAATATCTTTTCCAGTGGAAAGATTTTAAATGGGGTTGATGATATAGAAGAAGAGACTGCCTATAGCTGAGTAAATCCCCACATTATCCACCTAGATCAAGAGGGAAGGGTAACTTACATAGATCTGACACTCTCCACCCTTTAGATGATGAAAGTTACACCAATCCCCATTTAGTTTATGATATAATAAATTATGGGAAAGATATTGAAAAAAGAAGGAAGTAATCTTGGAAGGTGATAATTATGTTGTCTGTTGATGAAATTAAAAAAGTAATAATAGATATTTCCAAAAAATATGGAGTAAAGAAGGTTATTCTATTTGGGTCCTATGCTAGGGGAGATGAAAATACAAATAGTGATATTGACCTAAGAATTGATAAAGGGGAAATTAAAGGTTTGTTTGAATTATCAGGTTATAGGCTCGATTTAGAAGAAAGATTAAGTGTAAAAGTAGATGTCTTAACTACAGAGAGTTTAAGTCCTGACTTCTTAGAAGGAATAAAAGGGGAGGAAATAATAATCTATGAAAAATAGAACAAGAGATATTAATATTATTACAAAAATAATGAATTATTGTGAGGAGATTTTTGCAACACAAAAATATTTTGGTAGTGATTATAATATTTTCAAGGAAAACTTTATCTACAAGAATGCAATATCTATGTCAATATTGCAGATTGGAGAATTATCAGGGCACCTATCAGAGGATTTTAAAGATACCCATTATAAAATACCCTGGAGAAATATAAGAGGTATTAGAAACTTCATGGCCCATGAATATGGTAATCTAGATACGAGTCTTGTATGGGACACTGTTTTAGAAGACATACCTAAGCTGTATAAATATTGTGTGGAATTAACGGGTATGGAAAGGGAGGAAATTTCAGATGAATGGAAACCAGAGTAATAAAACCATGCTTTGGTAACAAATTATGGGAAAGATATTGAAAAAAGAAGGAAGTAATCTTGGAAGGTGATAATTATGTTGTCTATTAGCGATACTTTTAATTTGATAAGTAATGGCGAGGATTTTTATATTTCCTTAGGTAATTTTCTAGATGAATTTTATAGAAGCGATACTAATCAAAGAATACTTATTATAGGAACTGAACCAGTTGATTTAAATATTCCGGCATACCAAAAAGCTTTTTTAGCTGCTGCTGTTCACAAATTAGCCAATGATTATAACTTGAAAGTGCCTGATTGGGTATTTAAATCAGAATATTATTCTCATGATGAACCATATTTTGATTGTAATGCAAGAGGAAACTTAAGGAAATTATTTCTTTACAAGTCTCCAACTGAGTTTAAGCATAGGAATATATTTGTAGATGAAAATGTTCTGGAAAGGGTGTAGCTTATGTTAACCAAAGAACAAATACTAAATAATCTAAAAAGGTTAGGAGAGGAACTAAAAGCATTAGATCTTCATGGAGAGATAATAATCACTGGTGGAGCTTCAATGTGCCTAGTTCATTCAGCTAGGGATATGACTAAAGATATTGATGCGATTTATGAGCCTAAAACTGTTATCAATGAACTGGTAGAAAAGATTGCTAAGGAGTATAATTTGTCTGCTGACTGGTTAAATGACAGTGTAAAAGGATTTGTGAATAAAAACATAGAGACAGTAGAGTTTGGGACCTTTGGAAATTTAAAAATAGCTACTGTTACCCCAAATTACTTGCTTGCGATGAAGTTACTATCTGCTAGGGTTACTGGACAGGATTATAACGATATCAAATTTTTACTTAAAAAACTAAATATTACTACAACTGATGAAGCATATAGGATAATTGAAAAAGTATTCCCTGTAAAATTAATTCTTCCTAAAACTATGTACGTATTGGAGCAGTGTTTAGAGGAAATTTCAGATGAATGGAAACCAGAGTAATAAAACCATGCTCTGGTAACAAATCAAGATAATCTTATCTCAGAGTCAGATAAGGGAAAAGCAAGTAGATTACAAATTTGTGACTATTGACAACATGCATTAATCTGTTATAATCTCATCTTTGACAGTTGTAGTAG
>Ga0265293_10004246_pt1 | contig 25489 bp, 32 predicted proteins | sample Munlanlewell138R_FD_192505 | JGI IMG/M metagenome (GOLD analysis project Ga0265293, IMG submission 192505) | Leachate microbial communities from a municipal landfill in Southern Ontario, Canada - Leachate well 138R | ecosystem: Engineered > Solid waste > Landfill > Unclassified | place: Canada...
ACGCTTTTATTATTGGAGTGGCTCAAGCTCTTGCTGTTATTCCAGGGCTCTCCCGTTCGGGCGCTACCATATCTGCCGGTTTGCTCTCTGGAGTAAGCCGCCAAGAGGTGGCCAAATTCTCTTTTTTAATGGTGGTAATTCCCATCTTGGGTGAGAGTTTTTTAAATATTGTGGGGGGAGAGTTGGGCGAGGCATCCAATAGTGTAGGTCTTTTACCACTTTTGGCAGGATTTGCGACAGCCTTTATAGTTGGTTTTTTTGCAGCCAAACTGGTGCTTGAGTTGGTAAGGCGGAGCAAAATGTGGCCCTTTGCCCTCTACTGTGCGGTTGTAGGGATAATCTCACTTCTTGTTCAATATGGAGCACTCTAAAAAAAATCTTCACTATTTTATCTCCGATGTACATCTTGGGCTAAAATCTTTCAACCCCAGAGAGAGAGAGAGACTCTTTGCCTCATTCTTAAATTCACTCCCCACAGAGACAGATTCTATCTATTTTCTGGGTGATATATTTGACTTTTGGTACGAATATAAATTTGTGATTCCCAAAGGTTTCACCAGAACATTGGGAGCGATGGCATCTCTTGTCGATAGAGGGGTTAAACTCTACTTTATTCGGGGAAACCACGATTTGTGGCTCTACAACTTTCTTCAAGAGGAGGTTGGAGTAGAACTGTTAGAGGAGATGACTATTGTAAAGATTGGTAGAAGAGAGTTTTGTCTTGCCCACGGCGACGAGTTGACCAATAACCGTTCACACCTTTTTCTAAAAAAAATCTTTAAAAATAGGGTACTTCAACGCCTCTTTAGCGCCCTACACCCGCGGTGGGCATTTGCTATTGCATCTAAATGGTCTAATCACAATAGGTTAAGCCGGGGCATTAAAGGCAATTTTGAGGAGATGAGCAGAACAATGGTTGAGAGAGCCTCTCTATTTGAGAGGCAAAACGGGGTGGATTACTTTATCTTTGGCCATCTTCATGCCCCAGGCAGTACAACCACCCCAAAGGGGGGAGAGCTCTTTGTTCTTGGAGAGTGGATTGAAGGGTGCCAATATTTGGTCTATAACTCCTACCAAGACAAAATTGAGTGGAAGAGGGGAGATGCGGCGTGTATGCCTAATTGAATATTGAGAAGTATAGCGCTTCAAAATTGCCCCTTTGGTACATTTGAACCAACTCCTCAATCACCCTATCTTCGCCAAACTTATCGTAAGGTCTCTTTAAATCGGAGCCAAACAGTTTAGCAATACCCTGCCAGAACCCGGCTGCCGCTCTCCCTCTGTACCCCCTTATAAGAGAGTAGGAGCTCTCTCCAACCTCTCTATCTATAAGTAGTAACAGTAGCTGCCCCTGTGATATTGTTAGTTTTCGAAGCGGCTTTTCGAACTCCCTAAAGAGCTCTATCTCAAATTTCTTTAAAAATTTTTCCCGTTGGTTGGCTGTAAAGTTTGAGGTGGCTATCACTCTGTCGGCCTCTAAAATTTTCTCCTTTGCCATAAGTGAATAGGGGTAAACCCTTTTGAAGTTGTAAACCAACCTATAGAACTCCCTCCACTCCCTTTTTCTCTTCTTAAGCTTATCCCAAGAGAAGTAGTAGAGCTCCTTTAAAGGCATCCGATAGAGGGTGTCGCTCTCATCTACCTTTTGACTCTCTGCAACAACTCTTCTTTGTGCAGAGAGAGGTAGCACAACAAGCGACAATATTAAATACAATATAACGGCAGAAACTCTACTCATACTCTAATTAAGGGGGCTATATCTCTCTACTCTCAATTTTTAGACCAAAAAAAAAGGGGAGGCAACCCACCTCCCCAAATTTAATAGATAAAGAACTCTCTTTAGAACGAGTATCCCAATGCCAACGAGATGAATTGAGAGTCGTTACCGGCATGATAAATGATATTTTGAGCCTGAACTAAAGAGTACTTTGCCTCTAAATAGAGCGCCCCTAAAGCGTTTTTAGAGGTTACAAATTTTGAAACTCTTAGCCCCGCTTCACCAAATGCCCTACCTTTAGTTAGATACTCAAATTCGCGATTGAGAAGATCTTCTCTCTGCTCCAATAGAATATCATCTGCTACAAATGGTGCAGATGTGTTGGAGTTTTCAAGCTTTATACGGGTACCGCTACCCTCTCTGTACCCTCCCATTAGGGAGAGGTCCACCATACCTTTAGAGAAGACAAAGTTCTTATTGACCTTTGCAAAGCCACTATTGACCTTTACACTCTGTGTTAGGTAGAAGGGGATAGTGAGGGAACTTACTGCCATATGGGCGTAGTGTGTGTAACCGGCACTCAAGTTCCACTCCGGGCTGCACTTGTGCCTTCCAATAGCAAGTTCATAGAGTGCATTGAAGTCGAAGCTTCTTTTACTGAAGATCTTATTTCGGCCATACTGCACATCTACATTTAGCCCCCCAATCACCTCTACGGTAGATATTTTATCGTAGTTTACCCCGTCGCTATAGAGAGAGTTCACCTTAAGATAGTGTCTTACATTGCCCGACTCAAGCTGAGCACTTCCCTTATACTCAAAGATAGAGGCAAGATTTTGAGAGTAAGCCTTCTCAAGCCCCGAACCTGTGTAGCCGTCGCGATACTTATAGGTAAATTCGTTAAGGAGTCTAAAGCCCCCCTCTACATATTCAATTTGGCCCGATAGACCTTGAATTACATCTAAGAAGGGGCGGGAGAGATCCATCTCTCTAACATCCCAACGATCGAATACACCAAAAAAGAGACCTTTAAAGATATAGCCTTGGAATACATTTATCTCATCAGATATTTTAGAGAAGACCACATTTTCATAATATTTACGGTAGTGGTAGCTAACTCCAAGATTAAATTTTTCGGCCTTGTATAGAAGCCCTGTGATAGCTTCAAAGTCCAATAGGTCGGTACGGTGTCTCAAATCTCTTCTTTTGGCCATCATTGCTGTTTCATAGTTAACCTGAAGTCCAAAGTTGAGTTTGGGTAATATTGGTACACTTAAACCACCCTTCAACTTATAACTCTCCTTCCTCTTTTGGGCAGCTACATCATTACCTACACCCATAAGATATCTTTCTGGATAGATATTCCCCGACCACGCCATATTTTCGCCTCTGAAGTTGTTGTAGTCGATCTCTCCAAAAAAGGTGGTTTTTTTAATTTTTGTGTAGGAGGCTGTCCTTAAACCAAAGTTGAAGCTTTGATTTGGTTCGTAATATTTAACAAAATCTCCTTTACCGGAGCCCATATAGGCCTCCATAAAGGAGGAGCTGTTGAAGTCTATAAGCCCCAATCCGGCAGGGTTATAACTGTCGGTCCAGGTCTGTTTTCTCTGAAGGTCGTCGAAGTGATAGAGACACTTCTCCTGCACCTCTCCCTTTTGAGCTGTTGCCGGTGAAGTAAAAACCAGCGAAAAGAGAGCCAATGCAGTTAATGCAAATAGATATTTAACTTGTAATTTCATAGTCGTGATTTTTACTTTTAGTTAACTTTAATTGATGCTACATCCCTCACTTCGAAATCATTTTCGGAGTTGTTGGTATCCATATATACAACTCTACCACCCGCTTCGGCTGTAGCTTCTGTATCAACTCTGCGGTGAAGCACTTTACCCTGTCCTGCTGTATTAAGCAGCCCAAAGCCGGCATCGATACTATTGGGGAAGCGCTTAAACTTTGTTGTAGCATCGAAGCACTCCACCCCATCCAATACCCACGAGTAGGGGATCATTACATACTCTGTGGCTGTGGTGGTTCCAGGCTTTCTGCTTCTATTTTCGGGATTGTTTACAAATTCATGTGCTCCCACTTCGGGTATTCTAAAGATTACAGGGGCAGGCGACGATACCGAAAATGGGTAAGCAGTTGCCGGTCCCTCTTTCCAAAGTAGATCGAGCCATCTTCCGCTCAAATTTGGTCCGGGAGAGGGGTGATAGCTGGGATTGGTATAGCGCTGGTTGTAACAGACAAAGTAGCCCGGCACATCTAAGTTTACAGAGTTGGGGCGTAAAATAGTGTGATCTATCGCTGCCGTTAGTGCAACAATAGCCTCTTCGCCCGGCTGCAAAGGAAATGTAGAGCCATCTCCGGGGAACTGCCAAACAGCCTCAATAATGGGGATAGTATCTCTAATTTGATCGGGGTTCTCTGCCGAAAGCCAAGGAACCTGCTTATTAGGAGCGTTGTAAGGTTCTACTACTCCAAAGCAGACACTATCCAAGTAGGCAATCTGGTCGCTATTGTTGTAAAAGGAGATATATTTATCGTAGTTGAAGTTCTTCCCATCGGGGCCTTGACACCCTCTGTAGTAGATCTCCTTTATAATAATTTGCCCGGCGTACGAGAGGGTGAGAGGAATTGTCAAATTTACATCGCCCTCTTCGCTCTCTATAACCTTCATCTGGTCTATTCCGCCATTGAAGATTGGAATAGCCCCCGCTATAGAGGCTCCCTTGTCGGTAACCGATAGACGGTAGAAACCGTGCTGTAGATCTATAGTAGCTTTACCGGATGCATTGGTTAAAAAATCGTATCTACCACCTGTAACAGGGTTTGCCACTGTAATTTTTACTCCAGCTTTAGCCTCATATTCAAACCCTTCCGGGTATTCGAGAGTAACTGTTACCTTTTTGCTTCCTCCAATATAGGGGTTGTAGTTACCCAAATCGGTCAACTGCTCTTGGCAGGAGAGTAGGAGGAGTGCAAAGAGAAAGAGGTATGTTATATTGAATATCTTTTTCATTGCTCTAAGATTTAAAATTTAATTCTAAGGGTTGCACCATATGCAAAGCTTATCCCGCGGGAGGTGCTTATCTCTGTTTGCCAGCTTCTTATAAAAGGGTTGCTCTTTGTAAAGTTGTTTACATTGAATGAGAGTGAAGCGTGATCACCCAACTCCTTGGTTAAGCTTATATTGGCAAAGAAGTACGACCAGTTTCCATCAAGTGCGTAGCGATAGGTTGTATTGGAACGACCAATCATTTTTGCAAATCGAGGATCATCAAACTCAGCTTGGGTAAAGGGGTGTCTTACACCATCAAGACCCATATACTCTACAGGCCAAACTCCGGTATAGTGATCCTTCTGGCCGTAAACTGTTCCCGGTATGGGTGTTCTTCCATCCTCCCCAACAAGGTAGGCCCACTCCTCTCCATCTCTGGTTGTAAGCACTTGCGAACGGTTGAAGATTGTCCCCTCAACTCTTAGCGATACTGTCATTCTAATTTCGGGGATATGGGTAGTGGCTGTAAAGTTGGCAGTCATACCATCTCTCCACTCGCCGTTATAGGTGACATTTCTTCCTGTTCCACCAAGGTAGAAGGCCAAAAACTCATAGGAGCGTTGGTCACCTACAGGTAGAGTAGAGTGTGGCCCCGATGCGTATGAAGAGTTGATCCTTTCGGAGATAGCTTTAGTATGTGAATATTGGGCATCTAAACGGAATGAGGTTCTAATAGCATCAATCTTTCCAAAGTTGATGGTAAGCTCAACCCCTTGACGGGTGCTGGGCTCTCCATTTGCCTGCATCGCATTTGGAATAAAGATGGCATCCTCTACCGATTTTGGAATAATCTCCCATCCATTGGGATCTAATTCCGGCCTTACATAGATATCTCCGCTCTGGGGCTCTATTTTAAAGATGGGGTCAAGGGGGAGTTCATGTGTTTCGTCGGTTTTCCTGTATTCGTATTTTTCGTGGAAAGTTTCGGTAATGTAGGGGTTGAGCGCTTTGTTGTTGAAATAGACTACCGAAATATCTACACCTCTAATGTTGGCATCTAAACCAACCTCTATGTTTCTACTTCTCGACCACTCCAATTTGGGGTTGAAAAAATCTCTAAAGACTTTGGTATTGGCGGCGTAGAAATATTGGTTGGGTTCACCGTGAAAGGTGTAGTTTTTAGAGTAAACTACAATATCTCTATATTTATCCATAGGGAATAGAGTGTTTAGTGAGGGGAGCTTCTCCATTATTCCCCATCCACCCCTTACACTCAAGTGGCGAATAAGATCTTTGCTGCGCCTTTTATCTACAAGTGTATATCTACCGTTAAAACGGGGAGAGGCAGAGATAGCTTTTTCGTAAGCCATATCTTTAATAACTGTCCTCTCTACCCTCACTCCACCAATTAGGGTGAGTGAAGTTTTACCAATAGGGAGGGTGAGATTATCCTCTAAGTAGGCATTTATATTGTGGATAAAGGGGATATCGGTATAGGGGCGTGGGCGGTACCCATCTGGGTAGAGATCCAATTGGTAATCCTCTCCCGCTCCTATATTGCCACTGGTATTCCATCCAATACCCGCTTTGATTTTATTGAGCACCTCGCCATACTTTTTATTGAGATTCGCTTTGAGGTTTGCTCTAGCGCTCAGCGTTTTACTATCTACCATCTTTAGGTTGTAAAATTGAGGAGGAAGATAGTTGGTCTCAAAGTAACCATTCTCCATACTGTTAACCGCAGGTTTGATTGTGGCGTAGGAGTAGTAGTCGTTTACCTCTTGGTAGTCGTCTTTATAGCTTGCCGAAAGATTTAAACTTAGATTGGTGAGCCAGTTGCTGTTTACCAACCAATTTAAGCCGGTTCCAAAACGGAGGGCATTATCCTCTTTGCTGGTGTATGTGTCGCGATAGGCATCTGGGTCTGTTTTGGCATCTTGCCTCCCTAATGTTCCTCCCAAATTTACATTGAGCTGTATAGGCTTTCCAGTACGGTTGAAGGTGTTTGAGTAGTTTACCCCATATCCATTCCTAAAGTAGGTGGTGTAGGGAGAAACAGGGTTTGAGAAGGCGTGTGCATACTCTGCGTTTATATTGAGTATTCCCCTCTCCTTTTGTAGATCAAATCCCTTGCTAAGCGACACCTGCTTGGTGGTAGGGTTGAGCGACACATTTAGATTGAAGGGGGTGCGCCCCTTTTTGGTTTGGATAATAACCATACCGGAAGTCATATCGCCATACTCCACCGAAGGAACTCCTGTGATTACCTCTATAGATTCAATATTTGAGGTAGCCAAGTTCCTGGTGTCGATCCCGGTAGTGTTGGAGATGTTGGCATTGGAGGAGAGCCTAACACCATCAACTTCAACAGCAGTTCCAAAAGAGCCGTTGCCGTCGCCACCTCTAACAGAGAAGATACTTTGGGTCATAAGGTTGGGATTTACAGTTCTCCCCCCCGGCATCAGACTCATAATATCTGTGGGGTTGATAACCTGAAGGTGGTCAATTGCCTGTCGCTCCATTTTGGTTGAGGTATTTACGGCACTCCTCACCTCTTGGGCTGTTACAGTAACAGACTCCATCTTAAGGTTCTCCTCTTTTAGTTTAAAAGTTAAATTGGTTACATCTTTGGTTATGTTGACCACCATTGAGACAGTCTGATAACCGAGACAGGTAACTTCAACTTTGGTCTCGCCTCCAGCAACCCTATTTATGGTAAACTCACCTTTGGAGTTGGTGGTTCCCCATAAGTTGAGGTCGGGGAGGGTAACGAAAGCCATTTCAATGGGGGTGTTGGTGCCGTGTTCATAGATTACACCCTTGATTGAATACAGCTTTTGTGTGGTTTGGGCTTGCATTGTCGATACAAACCCAAAACAGATAAGGAAAATTAGCAGTTGTATCCTTTTCATAGTTTAAAAAATTAAGAAATAATAAGTGACTATTGTCTAACTAATGGATTTGAGATGAGCTCTTTGCTCTCTCGTTCAAGGTTTAGGCGGCTCAATTCTACATCTGATATAATTAAGGCTGAAGGTAAAGTTATAAAAAAAGGTAGATAATCATACAAAAAGCTATAACTTTTCTCTTTAGCTGCTATATATTTTACACTTTTTAATAAATTAAGGTTAATTTGCGACAAAAGGGCAGCCGACTTTATAGCTACCTCCTCTTTTGTCTTAACATTTACCCTATATATTTTTGGTGCGCTATCCTCTCTTAATAGAGGGTAACTTCTTATTATATAGGCATACTCCAATCCTTCGGAGGCTGCCAGGCGTAGGAACTCTTTATAAATTCGTTTTGCACTTTTACCCCTCTCCCCCTCAACTTTTATATAGGTTGGGAGTATTGTATAGCTGCTCTCTCCCCGTAAAAGATCGTACCTTAAGTTTCCAGTGGGAACAAAACCACTGTCGGCAGGCATACGATCGCCCAACACCCCCTTTAGCAGCCCTCTCTCTATAATTGTAAAAGGCTCATTTTTAACAACCCCTTCGGCATCTATTTTAAGGTGGCCCGGTATAGCTTTGCCCCTATATTGGCCAAGATGGGAGAGGTCGTAGAGCGATAATTTAGTATCAATTACCTTCTTTCCCATTCTGTTGAGTAGCGACTTGTCAACTTTTTTTGAAACTCTTCCTCCTCCTCTTAAGGCTATATTGTCTCTTTTAACCACAACTCCATTTTTAAGAAAAAGAGATTCCATAAAGAGTTTTACAACTGCCCTATCTTCAAAGAGAATGGGGCCGGAGTAGAATTCGTCTATCTCTTGGGCATTGGAGAACTCTTGGAGTGATGCAACCATCTCTCTAATTTCCTCTTTTACCCTCTCTATTTGAGGAAGATCTTTTGGAGAAGAGGCTATATACTCTAATTTGTCTTTGTGTATAACTCCCTGGTTATCTTTAATTGTTGCATCTATAATAAGAGCAACCACCCCTACAGGTTGGTTGAATTTGCTTCCCTCTGTATCGTAGAAGTAGTAATAGCTATTAGAGCCTCTATAGGTAACCTTAGACTCTACAACTGAAGGGTACTCTTTAAAGAGCGAGGAGAGCTCTATAACATTTTTTTCTGTCTCCGCTCTATTGAATCTAATTGTGTCGTAGCTCTCTACAAAAGAGATCTTACCGCTTTGGGGGTAAAAATCGGGAAACCCTTTCTCTCTACTCTCACTTCCCCTCTTTTGCCTAAACTGGGTAGCAGCCTCTTTATAGGCCAAATCGGCACTCTCCCATAGATCGCGCCTTAATTGGGGATAGCTGTTCTCTATGGTGGCATAGCTGGTTCTAAATTGAGTTCCAAAATTGATTAGATTGCTATTTTGGTGTGAGCCTACCAATACTCTTGTAGAGAGACTCCTTCTAATTGGAAGTTGGTTGGAGTAGAGAATGGCTCCCAATCTCCCTTCAACTCTTAGAAGCTCTTTGTCGGTAATGGCATAGCTGATATAGAATGGTTTTGGAGAGTCTCCTATTTTTAGAGAGTCTAATCCTCGCTTTGCTTCATTCTCCATTGCCCTAAAGAGCAGTTTGCCAACCTCACTCTTTTGGCCCCAAAGAGCAGATGAAGCCAACAGGGAGAGAGTTATATATAGTGCTATTTTTCTGATCATCTCAAATTTTGTTTATATTTTGGTTACTGCTATAAGGGTCTTTTTAATATTGGGGGGAGCGATCTGGCTCGAGGCTTCATCTGAAGTTCAACTTTATTTACCAAAATTGCCGGCGCTGTGGCTGTAACGGGAACAAACCCCGATAAAGAGCCGCAATTGCCTATAAAAGTTTCGCTTTTACCACCCGCATAAATAATATTGGAGAACATAGAGAGTGGAGTTCCAATAAGATCTACCCCTCTAACCAACTCGTCTTCTCTACCATCGGGGTAAACCCTATAAACCTCCAGGGGTGTAACATTAAAGGCATTTGGGGTACTGCGGCCTGTTATAGTGAACCCTCCGGTAACCTCTCTAAAGAAGAAGCCATACTCTTTCCCCTCCCGCTCTATCTCTGCAATTAATAGTTGGCGTAGCTCCTCTTCACTTTTGTGGTCGGAACTCTCCACAATTAGGTTGGATTGACGGGAGGTGGGGTCGTACCCAATCTCTGCCCGTGCATGGCCATTGGAGCGGGGAAACCCCTCTATTGCAGTACGGGTCATCAAAAAGTTTTTTAACACTCCATCCTCTACAACTACAACTCTCTCTGCTGCTACCCCCTGATCATCAAATTTATAGTGGCCGCTAAGATCGGTGTTGTTGTAAAAAGTGAGGGTAGGGTCGTCATATACACTTAAAGTTGTTGGAAGAACCTCTCTTCCAACCATCTTTTTAAATGTTTGACCGTCGCTGTCGCTCTTCATCTTCTGACCCTCTATCCTATGGCCAAAAATTTCATGGAAGAATACTCCCGCTGCAGAGCCCGATAAGAGTGCAGGTGCAGTGTAAGGCTGTACTACAGGTGCATTTTTTAATTTTATCAACCTCTCTGCCATCTGCTCTATCTCCTCTTCTATAAATTGGTCGCTTGGTAGGGAATCTTTATCGAACGAAAAATATGAGCTTATTAGAGGAAGCTCCATTCCATCGTCGGCCTTTACCATACCTCTTACCATTAGAGAGTTATGAACTATATTGTGGGCTATTTTACTCCCTTCTGTAGAGACAAAACTCTTTCTAACTATCTTTTGTCTTATTAGAAGATTTCCCTCCAATATTTGAGGATACTTCTCAAAAGTGGCAGATAATTTTTTAGCTCTTCCCTCTTCTTTTGGGATATCCATTATTACATCAGAAATCTGTAGGGGTGGGCGATAGTAGTTTTCTGCCTTGACAGGTGTGAAATCGGGCGACTTGTCGCTCTCTTTTGAACCTGCCACCGCCGATGAGGTAAGACGGTTGTAGTTGGCTACCGCATAGCGATAGCGACTCATCACCTCATTCCATAAAATTTGTTTGATGGCACTTTCGCCGGTTTTACTGTCGTAGGGGAGTAGTATCGGTTCCGGGGCCGAAAAGAGTGGTAGTGGGGCACCGGTTGCATTGTTGTGAAAGTTGTCGAACTGGGGGGTTCCTACCCTCACTTCGGGAAGAAGAGCAACAATTCTGCTATTTGAGGAGTTGGTAAGGTACCCTAAGGTGGCGCTAATGGTGGTAGAGGTGACATCCTCTACTCTACAGCTTAAAAAATAGGGGGCCAAAGACTCCTTGGAGAGCTCCTCTTTGTATCTATATAGCTCTTTTTCAATGATATCTAAAAGAGGATCCTGCCCTTGAAGTGTAGTTGAAAAGAGGGGCGCAACTAACAATAGTGCAAGAAATTTTATAAAAGAGTGGGATTTAAATTTTGCCATTTTCTCTATTTACAATTGAGTTAAGAAAACAAAGTAATCTTTTTTTTTCCTAATTTACAAAGAGAAACATGGCTCTACTCGCAATTTTATAACTACCTTTGACTCTTTGACAATTTAAATTAGGTGCTTAAATGGGCATGAATCTACATGAATCTAATATTTTAAGAGTATGCAGACGATTTTGTACAATCCTTGGATAATGTTCCAAGATCTTGGGCTTATTTTCTTACTTCTTTTAGCTGGGAAGTTAATTAGAGTTAAAGTTAAAGTGGTTCAAAAACTATTTATTCCTCCCTCTTTAATAGCGGGGTTTTTAGGTCTTCTACTTGGCCCCAATGGCTTGGGATGGCTCCCCTTCTCTCAATATTTGGCAACCTATTCGGCTGTTTTGATAGCTCTTGTTTTTGGTTCACTACCGCTATCATCGCCAAAATTTACCTTTAAGGAGGTCTCTAAAAGGGTTGGTCCTATGTGGGCGTATGCTCAATTGGGAATGTTTCTACAGTGGTCTTTGATTGGCCTTTTTGGTATTTTTGTCTTAAAATTTATTTGGCCTCAGCTGCACGACGCCTTTGGAGTTATGCTCTCTACAGGTTTTTATGGGGGGCACGGAACTGCTGCCGCCCTTGGAGATGCCTTTACCAATTTGGGTTGGGATGAGGCGGGCAGTTTAGGTATGACTACCGCTACGGTGGGGGTAGTTGTAGCTATTGTGATGGGGCTAATATTAATTAAGAGGGCAGCCCACAGAAAGGAGACCGCCTTTATAACCGACTTTAAAGATCTCCCCTCTGAACTTAGAACCGGGTTGATTCCTGCAGAGGGTAGAGAGGATGCCGGCTCCGAAACTACTTCGTCAATATCTATAGATTCGCTCGCTTTTCATCTCGCTTTTGTGTTTGTAGTAGCCTATCTTGGTTATTTGATGAGCCAAGGGGTTAAATCTCTAAATCCAAAATTGGAGATACCTGTCTTTTCGGCCGCCTTTATTGCCGGTCTTCTACTTAAAAAGATATTTGATTCAACCTCTGTTACAGATTATATCTGCCCCCGCCAAACGGCCAAATTGGGTAGCGCTTTTACCGATCTTTTAGTAGCTTTTGGGGTTGCCTCTATTAAGTTGGAGGTTGTTGTTAAGTACGCTCTCCCCTTGATTGTCCTTATTTTGGTGGGTATAGCGCTTGTGTGGGTAATCACTTTCTATTTGGGTAGAAGGCTTGCTAAAACCTTCTGGTTTGAGAGATCGATCTTCGCCTGGGGGTGGTGGACCGGAACAATGGCTATGGGAATTGCCCTTTTGAGGGTGGTAGATCCCAAATCTCAAAGTAAGGCTATAGACGATTATGCAATGGCCTACCTTCCAATTGCACCGGTAGAGATTGCACTAATAACTTTTGTACCAATTCTCTTTATTAATGGATATGGGGTGTGGCTCCTTTTAGGGCTCCTGCTCCTCTCTGCGCTTATAATCCTATTGGCGAAAAAGATGGGTTGGTGGATTAAAATTGATAAATAATGGATAAATTTAATAGTGATTATATAAAAAAAGTTCTTTTTATTTTACCATCTCTTTTAATTTTGTTACTTCTCTCACTCTCTGCTTGTGGTGAGAGGAGTAGCGAAGAGAGAGTTATGCAGATTGCAGATAAAATTCACTCTCAATCGTTTACTATTGATACTCACAACGACTCCCCACTCTATGTGAATGATTCTCTTAGGAGGGCAAAAACAAGAATGAGGATAGATCAGATTACCTTTGATAAGATGAGAGAGGGCGGATTAGATGCCTCTCTTTTTGCTGTTTTTTTAAGGCAGAGGGGGCGGGACAAGCACTCCTTAGATTCCGCTACTCAGCTTACCATTAAGCTGCTTGAGCGATTTAAGAATTTTGTAGAGATGGAGTCTGGGGTAGAGTTGGCTCACAACTCTCAACAGCTGTTAAAGAATAAGAAGGAGGGAAATATCTCTGCAATGTTAGCCATTGAGAATGGTTATGCAATAGGGGATGACCTCTCCAATTTAGAGCTATTTTGGAATATGGGAGTTAGAGCTATAACCCTATGTCATAACTCAAATAACAATATATGCGACTCCTCCGGCGATCCTCTTGGTCCCGAATATAATGGACTCTCACAATTTGGAAAAGAGGTGGTGAGGGAGATGAACCGTTTGGGAATTATTATAGACCTCTCACACGCCTCTACCGAAACTCTTTTTGATGTTATAGAGGAGAGTAGTGCACCGGTAATGGCCAGCCACTCTGCAGTAAGAGCCTTAAAGGATCATCGCCGAAACCTTAGAGACGATGAGATTAAAGCTATCGCTTCAAAAGGGGGATTGATACAAGTTGCTGTTGTTCCCGCTTTCCTCTCCGATAAGCCAAAAAATGAGGTCTCTCTCTCTGATTTGGCAGACCATATAGATTATATAAAAAACTTGGTAGGGATTGAACATGTGGGGCTTGGTACCGATTTTGACGGTGGTGGCGGGGTTGTAGATCTCGATGGTGCTGATAAGATGAAAAATCTAACTGTAGAACTTTTAAAGAGAGGCTACTCCCAAAAAGAGATAGAACTTTTTTGGGGAGGGAACTTTATTAGGTTTTTAGAGCAACAAAAGATGTAAAAAAAGGGCATTTTCTTTTGCACCTTTAATTTTTTTGGTATATTTGCAACCCGCTAAATTGGTTCTTGATTAGTCTATTGTTCGGATTCTTAGGGAATTAACCTTCAAATTTTGCAGTCCAAAATAAGAAAAATAGAGAATTGTTAGCGCACTTATTGTTGAATAAATAGTTTAAAACAATGTTACAACCAAAAAAAACCAAATTCAGAAGAGAGCAGAAGGGGCGGATGAAAGGATTGGCGCAAAGGGGGAATCAGCTTGCCTTTGGCTCTTTTGGAGTTAAGGCTACAGAGTCGTGCTGGCTGACAGGACAACAGTTGGAAGCTGCGCGACAGGCTGCAGTCCGACATATGAAGAGAGAGGGAAAATTTTGGATTAGGGTCTTTCCCGATAAACCATATACCAAAAAGCCCGCCGAAGTTAGAATGGGAAAAGGAAAAGGGGCACCCGAAGGATTTGTTGCTCCTGTAACCCCCGGTAGAATCATTTTTGAGGCAGAGGGGGTACCCTTGGAGGTGGCAAAAGAGGCGCTTAGGTTAGCTGCCCAAAAGTTGCCCATTGTCACAAAATTTATAGTGCGTAGAGACTATCAATAGCAATTAAGAGATAAAGATGAAAGCAACTGAAATACGCGAATTGTCTATAAGCGATCTTAAAGAGCGCATTGGAGCAGAGAGAGCAAAACTGGCACAAATGAAAATCAACCATGCTGTCTCGCCTATAGAGGATTCATCCAAGATAAAAAAGAGAAGGCAGCTGTTGGCAAGAATGATTACCATCCTGCATCAAATGGAAAATAATATAGAGAAATAGAGATATTATGGATAGAAATCTTCGTAAAGAGAGAGTGGGTGTAGTGGTGAGTAATAAAATGGAGAAATCCATTATTGTAGCCGTAAACCGTAAGGTGAAGCATCCACTATATGGGAAGTTTGTTAAGAAAACCTCCAAATTTGTTGCTCATGACGAAAAGAACGAATGTAATGAGGGAGATACCGTTAGAATTATGGAGACTCGCCCATTGAGTAAAACCAAATGTTGGAGATTAATTGAAATTATCGAAAAAGCAAAATAACGATGATACAGCAGGAGTCTAGATTATTGGTAGCCGACAACAGCGGTGCAAAAGAGGTGTTGTGCATCCGGGTATTGGGTGGCACGCGCCGTCGTTATGCAGGGATAGGGGATAAAATTGTGGTAACTGTCAAGAGTGCTATGCCGGGCAGTGAAACAAAAAAAGGTACTGTTACAAAAGCTGTAATAGTTCGCACCAAAAAAGAGATTCGTCGCCCCGACGGCTCTTATATCCGTTTCGACGACAACGCTTGTGTGTTGCTCAACAATATGGGGGAGGTGAGAGGAACCCGCATATTTGGTCCTGTAGCGAGAGAGCTTCGGGAGAACTATATGAAAATTGTCTCTCTTGCCCCAGAGGTATTATAATTATCTACATAGAGATGAATAAGAAACTACATATTAAAAAGGGCGACACGGTTTATGTCAACGCCGGCGACGATCGCGGGAAAACCGGTCGAGTTCTTGAGGTAATTAAAGCTAAAGATAGAGCTATTGTCGAAGGGATCAATATGATCTCCAAACATAGTAAGCCCAGCGCAAAACATCCTCAAGGAGGAATAATAAAGCAGGAGGCTTCTATTCATATCTCCAATCTTCAGGTGGTAGATCCTGTAAAAGGGGGGCCAACTCGTATTGGTAGAAGAATTGGAGAGAATAATAGATTGGTCCGTTATTCAAAAAAATCGGGGGAGGAGATTAAATAATGGCAAAGAGTAAAAAAGAGGTCACCAAAGAGGTGGTTAGTGCAAAAAAAGGAGCAGGACAGGCCAAAGTTTCCGGTTATATACCAACATTGAAGAGTATGTATAGGAACGAAATAGCCCCCAAGTTGATGGAGCAGTTTGGTTACACTTCAATTATGCAGGTTCCCAAGCTAGAAAAAATTGTTCTAAATCAGGGAGTTGGCGCGGCCACACAAGATAAAAAATTGGTAGAGGTTGCCCAGCAGGAACTTACAGCCATCTCTGGCCAAAAGGCAGTCCAAACGGTATCTAAGAGAGATATATCAAACTTTAAGTTGAGAAAAGGGATGCCAATTGGCACCAAAGTTACTCTTAGAGATATTAAGATGTATGAATTTCTCGAACGACTAATTGCCGTTTCACTTCCCAGAATTAGAGATTTTAATGGTGTAAGCGAGAAGTTGGACGGGAGAGGAAACTACACAATGGGTATCAAAGAGCAGATTATTTTTCCCGAAATCGACATAGACAAAGTGGTAAAAATAATGGGATTAGAGATAACTTTTGTCACTTCGGCCAACAGCGATCAAGAGGCGTATGCCCTCCTGAAAGAGTTTGGAGTTCCTTTTAAAAAGGGCAAAAAGTAGAAGCATTTAATAAATTGTAAGAAGAAGTAGAGAATGGCTAAAGAATCGATGAAAGCACGGGAAGTTAAGCGTGCAAGAATGGTTGCCAAATATGCAGAGAAGAGAAAGGCACTTAAAGAGGCGGGCGATTATGCCGCTTTGGATAAGTTGCCAAAAAATTCGAGCCCTGTAAGATTGCACAATCGCTGTTCAATCACCGGGCGCCCAAAGGGTTATATGCGTATGTTTGGAATAAGTAGGATTCAGTTCCGCGAAATGGCCTCTAAAGGACTTATACCGGGCGTTCGTAAGGCGAGCTGGTAAAATAATAGATTGTATAGTAATGGATATCGGACACCAATTTTAAGGTGTTGTATTGTAAAAAAAATTAAAAATGACTGATCCAATAGCAGATTATTTGACAAGAGTGCGGAATGCAACTATGGCGGGCCATAGAGTGCTTGATATTCCCTCCTCTAAAATGAAATTTGAGTTGACCCGAATCCTCCATGAGGCGGGTTATATTTTGAGCTACAAATTGGTTGAGGGGAGCCCCTTCAACACTATTAAGATTGCCCTTAAGTATCATAATGTTACAAAGAAGCCGGCAATTAAAAAGATTGCTAGAGTTAGCCGTCCCGGATTGAGAAAATATGTTAAAGCTTCTCAACTTCCACGAGTTTTAAATGGGTTAGGGATTGCTGTCATCTCCACCTCAAAAGGATTGATGACCGATAAGCAGGCTAGATTAGAGAATATTGGAGGTGAAGTTATCTGCTATCTCTATTAATAATTTAATTCAATTATAGATAATGTCAAGAATAGGAAAATCACCTATAACTCTTCCGGCGGGGGTCACATTTAAAGTGGAACCCGGCAATGTTGTTAGGGTTAAAGGAGCACTTGGTGAGCTCACCCAAAAGGTGGATCCCGATATTGAAATTTCGGTTGATGGAGATTCTATTTCATTCACCCGCCCTACCAATCAACCCAGACACCGTTCTCTTCACGGTCTATACCGTTCATTGGTAAATAATATGGTTGTTGGGGTATCTACAGGTTACAAAGTTAGATTGGAGTTTGTTGGGGTAGGGTTTAAGGTTGAGGTAAAAGGGAACTTATTGGTAATGAGCCTTGGGTTTTCACACGATCTCTATTTTATGCTCCCCGATGAGGTCAAAGCCGAAGCAGAGCAGGTGAGAAAAGGGCAACCCCCCATCCTCTCATTGAGTTGCCATGACAAACAGCTACTTGGCTCTGTGGTTGCCAAATTGCGATCATTACGCAAAATCGAACCTTATAAAGGTAAAGGAATCAAGTTTGTTGGAGAGAGTGTTCGTCGTAAAGCGGGCAAATCTGCAAGTGCTAAATAATAAAGTAGTATAATTATGGCTTTAACAAAAATAGAGAGAAGAGCGCGTATCCGTAAGCGCATACGCAAAGAGATTAGCGGTAGTGCAGAGAGACCCCGAATGAGTCTCTTTAGAAGCAATAAACAGATATATGTTCAGTTTATAGACGATATCAGTGGTGTAACATTGGCCTCTGCATCCTCTACCGATAAAGAGATTGTAGAGGAGTGTAAAGGCAAATCGGGAATAGAGGTGGCGAAGATAGTAGGTGGTTTAGCTGCCAAGAAAGCTCTTGAGAAGGGAATCGAGAGTGTACTATTCGATAGAGGAGGTTACCTATACCACGGAAGAGTTAAGAATTTGGCAGAGGCTGCCCGCCAGGGTGGTCTTAAGTTTTAATTGTCCATTATGAGAGATAGAGATATTAAAAAAGTAAAGAGCACCGATCTTGAACTTAAAGATAGATTGGTAGCTATAAGAAGAGTGGTAAAAGTGACTAAAGGGGGGCGTACCTTCTCCTTTGCCGCAATTGTTGTAGTTGGCGACGAAAATGGCGTTGTTGGCTATGGATTGGGAAAAGCTAAGGAGATCTCCATTGCTATTGCTAAAGGAATTGAAGATGCCAAAAAGAATTTGGTAAGAGTGCCACTCAACAAAAGTACCATTCCCCATGAGCAGAGCTCAAAATATGGTGGTGCAAGAGTCTTTATGAAGCCTGCTGCCGAAGGTACCGGTGTAAATGCCGGCGGTGCTATGCGTGCTGTATTTGAATCGGCTGGAATTAAAGATGTTATTGCAAAATCGAAAGGTTCTTCCAATCCTCATAATTTGGTTAAAGCTACTATCTCTGCACTAATGGAGATGAGAGATGCCTATACCATCGCCGGATTGCGTGGAGTCCCAATGCAAAAAGTGTTTAACGGATAGGAGAGAAAAGGAATGACTAAAGTGAAAATCACTCAGATAAAAAGTAAGTGTGGAGCCACCAAGAGACAGATTGCCAATTTGACCTCTTTGGGTATTCGTAGAGTGAACCACTCTGTAGAGTTGGAACTCGACCCTGTAGTTAAGGGCAAAATTGAAAAAGTGGCCCACTTAGTTAAAGTTGAAGAAATCAAATAATTGAATTGAGAGATGAAACTGCATAATTTAAAACCGGCTAAAGGCTCCGTAAAAAATGCCAAAAAGATTGGACGAGGAGAGGGTTCTGGCCGTGGAGGCACATCTACCCGCGGCCATAAAGGGGCGCAATCGAGATCGGGCTATAGCCTAAAAAGAGGTTTTGAGGGTGGACAGATGCCCCTGCAGAGAAGAGTGCCTAAATTTGGATTTAAAAACCCCAATAGAGTGGAATATAAGGTGCTCAACCTCTCAATGGTTCAAGAGTTGGCCGATCGCCTTGAGGTAGAGGCTTTAACTTTAGATCTATTTATAGAGTCGGGGTTAGTCTCCCGTAACGATAAGGTTAAAGTTTTGGCTCAGGGAGAGGTGACCTCCAAGTTGGAGATCTCTGCACACGCCTTCTCTAAAGCAGCAATTGCACAAATCGAAGCTAAAGAGGGAAAAGCTATAGTAATTTAACCAAGAGATGAAAAAACTTATAGAGACCATAACTAATATCTTTAAGATAGAGGAGCTCCGAAGTCGGATAGTTTACACCCTTTTGCTGCTCTTAATATATAGATTGGGGAGTTTTGTAGTGATGCCCGGGATAGATCCCACCCAGTTGGCAAATTTACAGAGCCAAGCAAGAGAGGGACTTTTGGGTCTTTTAAATATGTTCTCGGGGGGTGCTTTTGGAAACGCCTCAATTTTTGCTCTTGGAGTGATGCCCTATATCTCTGCCTCTATTGTAATACAGCTTTTGGGAATTATGATTCCCTACTTCCAAAAGCTCCAAAGGGAGGGGGAGAGTGGAAGAAGGAAGATGAACCAGTGGACCAGATACCTTACTATTGCCATTCTTCTATTACAGGGTCCCGCCTATATGGCCAACCTGCATTTGCAACTCCCTGCCGAAGCTTTTCTATTTAAAGGATTTACCTACAACCTCTTTGCAACCGTTATTTTAATTGGCGGTACAATGTTTATAATGTGGTTGGGGGAGAGAATTACCGATCGCGGTTTAGGGAATGGGATCTCACTTATTATTATGGTGGGTATTATTGCCCGTCTCCCTTTTGCCCTTATTGCCGAAGGTGGTGCAAGGATTAACCAAACTACCGGTGGTGGCCTTCTTATGTTGTTGGCAGAGCTCTTAATTCTGTTCTTTGTTTTTGTGGCTACTATTGCTTTGGTTCAAGGCACCCGTAGAATTCCTGTACAATATGCAAAACGAATAGTTGGCAATAAGCAATATGGGGGTGTGCGTCAATATATACCATTAAAAATCAATGCCGCCGGCGTGATGCCTATTATTTTTGCCCAAGCATTGATGATGTTTCCCCTTATTTTTTCCAGCTTCGATGCAACAAGAGGGCTGGTAGCTACCCTTACAAATCCTATGGGTTTCTGGTACAATCTCCTTTTTGGACTTTTGGTTGTTGCCTTTACCTATTTTTACACAGCTGTTACAGTGAACCCCACTATGATGGCAGAGGATATGAAAAAGAACGGAGGTTTTATTCCCGGTGTTAAACCAGGAAAAAAGACAGCCGAATATTTAGACAATATAATGTCCAGAATTACACTTCCCGGTTCTATCTTTTTGGCTATTATAGCCATCTTGCCCGCTTTTGCCTCGCTTTTAGGAGTGAGCCAGGAGTTTGCAAGATTTTACGGCGGAACCTCGCTCCTCATTTTGGTGGGTGTTATTTTGGATACTTTACAACAAATTGAGAGCCATTTAATGATGAGACATTACGATGGCCTTATGAAGACCGGGCGTATGAAAGGACGCTCTGGAATGTAGTCCGGCTATAAGTTCTTTGAAAACGATGATAAGTTTTAAAACCAAGGAGGAGATTGAACTGCTACAGCTTAATGGCGATTTAGTATCTAAAACGCTGGCTGAAGTAGGCAGACATATCGGCCCGGGAGTTAAAACCATCGAACTCGATAAAATTGCAGAGACCTTTATCCGCGATCATGACGCAGAGCCTGCTTTTCTCGGCTATGGTGGATTCCCATATACACTGTGTATTTCGGTGAATGAGGCGATAGTACACGGCTTCCCCTCCAACTATGTTTTAAAAGAGGGAGACATTGTTTCAATCGATTGTGGTACCAAATATAAAGGCTTCTATGGCGACTCTGCCTACACCTTTTCGGTGGGGGAGATAGGTGAAGAAAATAGGAGATTGCTGGAAATTACCAAAGAGTCGCTATATTTAGGGTTGGAGCAGAGTGTAAGAGGGAATAGAGTAGGCGATATCTCTTATGCGGTACAACGCCACGCAGAGGCGGCAGGTTTTTCGGTGGTGAGGGAGATGGTAGGCCACGGTATTGGTAAGAGACTGCATGAAAAGCCCGAAGTTCCTAATTTTGGAAATAGAGGAGTAGGAAAGAAGTTGCAAAATGGGATGGTTTTTTGTGTCGAACCCATGATTAATGCGGGGGGTAGAGCTGTTATACTTCAAGATGACGGTTGGACACTCACTACCCAAGATGGTAAAAATTCGGCCCATTTTGAACTTATGGTTGCAGTTGAAAACAACACTCCCAAATTATTATCGACATTTAAATTTATAGAAGAGACAAAGAGTTAAAATAAAAAGTGAATGGCAAAACAGAAAGCTATAGAGAAGGAAGGAACTATTATTGAAGCACTACCCAATACTATGTTTAGGGTAGAGTTAGATAATGGTTATGTGATTATTGCCCACATATCAGGTAAGATGAGAATGCACTATATTAGAATTTTGCCCGGTGACAAAGTTCGTGTAGAGATCTCACCTTACGATTTGACAAGAGGAAGAATTACTTTCAGATATAAATAGAGTAAAGAAGAAGAAAATGAAGGTTAGAGCATCAATCAAAAAGCGAAGCGAAGATTGTAAAATAGTTAAGAGAAAGGGGCGTCTTTATGTGATTTCAAAGAAAAATCCCAAGTTTAAGATGCGTCAAGGATAAGTTTTAGTAAACAAATAAAGAGTTAGATAAATTATGGCAAGAATAGCCGGAGTAGATTTACCGAAAAATAAAAGAGGAGAGATAGGGTTGACCTATATCTACGGTATTGGTCGCAGCTCTTCACAACAAATTCTTTCCAAAAATGGTATCGATTGGAATACCAAGGTGAAAGATTGGAATGACGACCAGATAGCAGCAATTAGGGCAACTATTGCAGAGGGGTACAAAATAGAGGGAGAGTTGCGCTCAATTGTACAGATGAACATCAAGCGATTGATGGATATAGGCTCCTATCGTGGTATCCGTCTTCGTATTGGTCTTCCTGTTAGAGGGCAATCGACAAAAAATAATGCGCGAACTCGTAAAGGTAAGAAGAAGACGGTAGCAAATAAGAAAAAAGCAACTAAATAGTACCTAACAATCATGGCAAAGAAAACTGGATCATCAACTAGGAAGAAAGTGGTTAAGGTAGATACATATGGGCAAGCTCATATCTCCTCTACCTTTAATAATATAATTATTGCATTGACAAACTCTACAGGCCAAGTAATCAGCTGGTCATCTGCTGGAAAAATGGGTTTTAGAGGTTCCAAGAAAAATACACCATATGCTGCTCAGGTGGCAGCAGAAAACTGTGCAAAAGTTGCTTACGATATGGGTCTTAGGAGGGTTAAAGCCTACCTTAAAGGGCCTGGAGCCGGAAGAGAGTCTGCTGTAAGAACTATTCATGGTATAGGTATTGAAGTTACAGAAATCATTGATGTAACCCCTATTCCCCATAATGGATGTCGCCCAAAAGGGAGGCGAAGAGTCTAAACATAGAGTTTTTTGAATCTTAATTTTTGATATTAGTATGGCAAGATATACAGGCCCAACAACCAAAATTGCTCGAAAATTTGAAGAGCCTATTTTTGGACCAGATAAGAGTTTTGAGAGGAAAAATTATCCTCCCGGCCAACACGGCTTAATGAAGAAGAGAAAAAAGGTCTCTGAATATGGAATTCAACTTAAAGAGAAGCAGAAGGTGAAATATACCTACGGAGTTCTCGAAAGACAATTTAGAAATCTTTACGACAAAGCCTCAAGGATGAAGGGGCGTAAAGGTGAAAATCTTCTCCTTCTATTGGAATCGAGATTAGACAATATAGTGTTCCGTTTGGGTATTGCACCTACCCGTGCAGCTGCCCGTCAGCTTGTAACCCATCGCCATATTCTTCTCAATGGTGAAGTTTGTAATATTCCATCGGCTCAAGTTAAGCCTGGTGATATTGTTGGGGTTAGAGAGAGATCCAAATCGCTTGAGGTGATTAGAGAGAGTCTTACCGGTAGAGGGGAGAGATACCCTTGGTTGGAGTGGGACAACAGCTCTTTGAGTGGGAAATTTCTCAATTTACCTCTAAGAGATGAGGTGCCCGAGGCAATCAATGAGCAGTTAATAGTTGAGTTATACTCTAAATAATTTATAGAATGGCAATTTTAGCGTTTCAAAAGCCAGACGAGGTTATAATGCACGAAGCATCCGATACTTTCGGCCGCTTCGAATTTCGTCCCCTTGAGCCCGGTTATGGTACCACTATAGGAAATGCATTACGAAGAATTCTCTTATCATCCCTAGAGGGTTATGCCATAACGGCTATTAAAATTAGTGGAGTAGATCACGAGTTCGACTCTATTCCCGGCGTAATTGAGAATGTTGTAGATATTATTTTGAATCTAAAACAGGTTAGATTTAAACTTATGCTTGAAGGTGAAGAGTCTGAGACTGTTACCATAAAGCTATCGGGGAAACAACAATTTATAGCCGAAGATATCTCTAAGCAGCTTTCGGCATTTAAAGTATTAAACCCCGAACTGCATATCTGCTCAATGGAGCCCTCTGTATCTCTAAATATAGAGCTCACCATAAATAAAGGAAGAGGGTATGTCCCTGCCGAAGAGAACAGTACAGAAGATGCACCTTTTGGTGTAATACCCATAGACTCTATCTTTACACCCATTAAGAATGTTAACTTCTCAGTTGACAAGTGGCGTGTTGAGCAGAAGACCGACTACGACAAACTAAACTTAGAGATCTCTACCGACGGGTCGATCCATCCAAAAGATGCTCTTAAAGAGGCTGCGAAAATTTTAATTTATCACTTTATGCTATTCTCAGATGAGAAGATTGTCTTCGACTCTGTAGAGAAGTCTCAAAGCAATGAGTTGGATGAGGAGTCTCTTAGGGTTAGACATGTGCTCTTAACAAAATTGGGCGATTTGGAACTTTCGGTAAGGGCGCTCAACTGTTTGAAAGCTGCAGAAGTAAATACCTTAGCAGATTTAGTCTCTTTACAAAAGAGCGATCTAATGAAGTTTAGGAATTTTGGCAAAAAGTCGTTGGCAGAAGTTGACAGTGTAGTGGAGAAGTTCCGTTTACACTTTGGGATGGATATAACAAAATATAATATTGAAAAGAAAGAGTTAAAAAATGAGGCATAGGAAAGCATTTAATCATTTAGGAAGAAAAAGCGGCCATCGCAAAGCGATGTTGGCCAATATGGCCTCTTCTCTAATACTCCATAAAAAGATAGAGACCACCGAAGCAAAGGCAAAAGCTCTTAAAATCTATGTTGAGCCATTGATTACCAAATCAAAAGATGATACTACCCACTCCCGTAGAACAGTTTTTGCCTATCTTAAACAAAAAGAGGCAGTCACAGAACTCTTTAGAGTAGTGGCCCCAAAAGTTGCCGATCGCCCCGGTGGATATACAAGAGTATTGAAGATAGGATTCCGTAAAGGTGATGGAGCCGACATGGCCCTTATAGAATTGGTAGATTTTAATGAAGCAGCCTTGAGTGCAACCGCTTCAGAGAGTAAGAAGAGTACCACCCGTAGAGGGCGCTCTAAGAAAAAAGCCGATGCTCCAAAGGTAGAGAGTACCGTTAATAAGAGCGATCAGGTAAGCGATCTTAACAAAGAGAGCACCCCTGAAGAGGAGCAACTTTCTGTAGAAGAGAGTGTTGCCGAAACTAAGTCTGCCCCCGAAAAGGTAGAGGAGAGCCCACAGGCAGAAGAGCTCCCCGAAGCAGAAGAGAGTAAAGAAGAGGAGTAAAATTTATCCTTAAGTTTTTTATAGAGGCCCTTCAAATTAGTTTGAAGGGCTTTTTCACTTCTTTTTGTTGCTATTACTACTCTACTATATAAAGTGATAGAGATTTCCTCTCTCCTCCAAGTAGTAGATAAAATCTTTAAAAGAGAGTGAAATGCTGGCGCGGTTATCATTTGGGTGAAAACTAATCCGCTCCTCCTTTTGAAGATCGGTATCAATAAAGAGGATAACCCCTTTGTCGCTATTGTTTAATAGTCCAAAAGGGCCAATTGCTCCCCCTTTTACCCCTAAGTGCTTCTCTAATCTATGTGGCGAAGCAAAGGTGAGTTTTCCCTCCTTTAATCTCCTCTCTAAAGCTGCTATCTCTAAATCTTTGTGGCATTCAATTATCACTAAGTAGTGTCTATTCCCCTTATGATTTCTAAAAAAGAGATTTTTGCAGTGCGCCCCATCCATCTCATCCCAAAACTCCAATACCTCCTTTATTGTTGGTAGTGCTGGGTGATACCAGATCTTATACTCTATATTTAATCCTTTAAGATAATTTTCTACCTCTTCGATTTTTGCCCTCCCGTCGTTTTCAATCTTGTTGTAATATTCCTGTTGTATTCTCTGAATCTCAATCATTTATAGAACTATTTTTTAATTGGCTACTCTACTGTTGCCTATTTGTTTTTTCTCTTTAGGCTATCAAACATATGAAAATTTGCTGATATTATTTGTTTTTGAATTTTAAGTTATCTATCTTTGTCTTCCCAAACTCGCTGAGAGTTTTTTTGTTCTTTGAAAATTTGAAAGATAAGTACACCAAAAGTACTAAAGAGTAGAGCGTTAATTCTTTTTTGAATTATCAACAATAGATTTGAGTTGGGGTTGTAATTTTTTATTTTTACTATGA
>Ga0265293_10004247_pt1 | contig 25487 bp, 27 predicted proteins | sample Munlanlewell138R_FD_192505 | JGI IMG/M metagenome (GOLD analysis project Ga0265293, IMG submission 192505) | Leachate microbial communities from a municipal landfill in Southern Ontario, Canada - Leachate well 138R | ecosystem: Engineered > Solid waste > Landfill > Unclassified | place: Canada...
ATTACAAACGTAGAGCCAAAATAAGACTTTCTAATTTAGAAAGCACAAGCGATGAAACGTTTAAAGAGAAATCACTTGTTTAAGTGGTGGAAACACACAAATCTTTAGTTTGTGTGTAGTTCATATTAACCTTTACTAAAACCTATTGATGTTTTACCACCAATTTTCTCAAATGAGACATCTACAAACTGTTTTCCTTTTTCTACGAAGTCTTGATATCCCTCAAACTCTTTAGCTCTTTCAGCAGCCTTTAAGGCACCTTTAACCAATTGATTTGCTCTTTCAGTAATATCACTTGGATCTATTTTATCAATACCACCAGCAAGTTCTTGTTTCATATCAACTAAATATGCTTTTGCTTGCATAACGTCCATTATATCTTCACTTCCTGTAAAATCAACATCACTTAAAAATCCAATTGCCGCATTTATAGTTTCAACTAATTCTGTTCCCATTTCTGGACCACCAGTACTTGCCATGGCTGATTGTGCTGATACAACCATCAAAACTACAATAACTAAAAACATTACCATAACTTTTGTTAATTTAGGATATTTCTTAGTAAATTTTAAGATAGCTTTCATTATAGATTTTGCAATTTTTATAGCTTTAATTCCACCTTTTACAGCTAAATCCATAATTTTATTAAGCGAATTGAAGAACCAAGTCTTTAATGCTTCTTTACCTTTACTAATCAACTCTTTAAGATTCACACCTTCGTTAATTTGTTCTTCTCTATAATTTTTAAGATAATCTCTTAAATTTTCATAGATCATTTTATCCATTTCCCTATCACTTTTGGCGTTTAAGGCAATTTCTATTATATCGTTCTTTTCTTCAACTTTTTCAACATTTTGTAAATTCTTGAAATTCTCGAATGACTTTATTGTTTTCATACAAGTACAATTAATTTTCTATTATATATTAAAACAGAAAACCCAGAAAATGAATTTCTGGGTTTTCGATACTCCTTCACCACCTGGGCAATGAGTTTTATTTACATAATAAGTCTGCTGCACTTGAAGATGCATATGCGTGTGGTTTTCCAACCACCTTGAATCCCATACCTGTAAACATACCCATAGCACTAGAATATAACTTATTAGACTTATTTTGTTTCTTATCACCTTCATTTGGGTTAAAATCTAAGTGAATTATAGGTAATCTATAAGGTTGAGTACCATCATACTCATTCTTTTCATGTTTGATGTGATACTTACCTTTCAATTCTTCATCTAACCATAAACCTAATTCCATCAAGTATTCAACTTCATTCCATAATCTGTTTATGATTAAGTCATTCAATGGCATATCAACTATTTCATCTGTGAATTCTTCTTTTCTATCGAAATACCATTGTGATACTCTTTCTCTACGTCTTAACATAGACTTAGGAATTCTTATTCTCTTGTAAACATAGTGAGCACCATTATGTTTGAAATCATCATACATAACAATAGTAATCGCATAGTTCACACTTCTACGCTTTGCTTGTGAGTCACAACCAAGACATACCTGAACATTGGAATACATAGTTCTATGTTTTTCTTTCTTTGCGAAATCTAAAATATAATCAACTATTGATTGTATTTTTTCTCCTCCTACTTTCTTAAATAAATTTTCTTTCATAATGTCCTCCTTTAATTGAAAAAAGCCTCTGTTAGAGAGGCTTTACTTTATTTTATAGTAATTGCTTTACCTACTAACACGGATATCCTCGATATCTCTGATAAGTTAAAATCATATGTACCTTTTAAATATTCTTTCAATTTTTCTTCGTTTATTTTTAATGATTTACAAATTTGTTCTTCAGTCACATCATTATACTTGAAATGACTTATTAACAAATTACTGATATACAATGATGTATTGGAATAAATTCTGTTACTCTTTGTGGAGTCAAGTAGTTCTTCAACTCCTCTATTTATAATTTTTAATTTAGTATATTGTTCTATCAAATCTACTTCTTCTCGTTCTGTCCTAGGACAAATACCATCATAGATTGTCGTTTCGTTATCATCTTCTATTTTAGTTATAGTTAATCCATCAAAATATATCGAAACGTGAAATGGTTCATTGTACCAACTATATATACCATCTTTCTTGAAACCAAATTTAGTTAAAGTTCTTTCCATATTCTTCTTCTTTTTCTATCTTTTCTTCCTTTACCTTTATTTAATGAACCATATGTAGGTGTTAATGAATGACAATTAGGACATAATAAATCTAAGTTTTCTTCTTTATTATTTCTATAATCACCATCAATATGTTCTACATTAAGTGGAGATTTTCCAGTAATTTCATTTATTTCATTCCAACCACATTTAGAGCATTTATTATTATATTTATCAAATAAATATCTTCTTATATGTGTAGATACACCAGATTCACCCTTACTACCATCTACTTCACCATTTTTCCACATTTTAATATATTCTTTATATTTTCGAACTTTACCATTTTTCTTTAATTCTTTCACACAATTAAGACAATGATAGAGAACACCCCTATTTTTATTATTATAGGTTGCCGAACATGATTTACTACAAAATTCTCTATTTAATTCCTGTTTATTTCTAATTGAAATTTCATATTCATTCTTACAATTTTTACAAATCTTTTTCGTTTTATCAAACATAGAACTTTTATATCCCAACATTCTCAATTTTTCTCTAATGGATCTTTCAGTTCTTTCTAATTTTTCTGATATATCTTTATAAGATTTGCCATCTTTTATCATATCAATGGCGACTTTTTCTTGCTCTTTATTCCATTTCATATAAAATAATTTTATTTTTATTTATATATTAAAAGCGAAAAAGTCATTTTTGGATTGAGCAGACAACCAGATTCCAACTGGCACCTTTGCGGTGGAAGCGCAATATGCTAAGCATTAAACACCATGTCTGCATAATTGAGCACTCACTCGGAATCGAACCGAGAACTTATCCATACCACAGAAATATTTTCACCTATTAAAAACTATGAGTGCTTGTGGGTATTTGCAGAATCTCACTGCCTTGTTCAATATATTCACCATATATGAAATAGGATTTACAAATGTATCTTCACAATCACGTAGATTGAGATTTATTTACCTACTTATACCCGTTGTCCCTATTGGAGTCGAACCAATACCTACCGCCTATGTCTGCGGTGCTCTATCCATTTAAGCTAAGAGACATTTTCATAATATTTTTTCCATTTTCTTATAGCATTATCACTAACACCATATTTTCTTCCTGTTCCAGTATATCCTAATTCATTAATATCATTAATTAGTATTTTATATTCTGGACGTTCTACTTTTCTTTGTTTTTTATCAGCACATAACTTACACATTTTTGATTGCTTATCCATTTTATTTCCACAAGGACAAATATGTTCTTTCTTTTCTATAACTATGTTTCTATTATAGTTTCTATTTTCTATTTTTTCATCATTTAGAAAATTACAGAAATCTTTCAGTTCCTTTTTTATATCATTCCTCATTTCGTACCAACTAATTCTATATACGATCCAACCATTTTCATTTAGACAATTATCTCTATTTTTATCATGCTCAATAGATTCTTGGCGATAATGTTGTTCACCATCTAACTCAACATCAATCTTTTTATCAATAAAAGCAAAATCTAAATAATATCCTTTGAATGGTAATTTTTCTTCTATATTATATTTTTCATAAAAACCATTATCTTTTAAGAATTTATGAAAAATTCTTTCTGGTGCACTTCTTCTATCTTAGAAGAATTAATATGATACCAACCTGGATGTCTTCCTTCTGAATGTGCCTTTTTCATAGATTCAGAAATTTTTTTCTTTGTTTCTTTTGACAATTTCATTTTGTTCTATATTTTTTATTATATATAAAATACCGAACACCAAAAAATCGTAGTTGAACCCCTGGTAGGACTCGAACCTACAGTCTCCTAGTTCGTAGCTAGGTGTCTTAATCCCTTAGACGACAGGGGCAAATACAGATTACCGTTTTGTTTTTCTACCAAAAAGAATTTTTTAAGAATTGCTGTTAGTAATCTTATTTTTTATTTCTTTATCCATTTTCTAATGGTGTTATCACTAACACCATATTTATTTCCTGTTCCTTTATATCCATATAATTCTACTTCTTTTAATAAAGTATCTTTATCAGGTCTATTTTTTACTTTTCTTTGTGATATATTGTAACAATCTTCACACATATTAGATTTGTAATATATTTCTTTTCCACAAGAACAGTGATTTTGTTTTCTTTCTGATTTATAGTGTTTGTTCCTGTTTTCCCAATGTCTTTTTCTTTCTTTTCTTCCCTTACCCTTATTTGCGCCTTTATATGTTTCTGTTAAAGAATGACAATTAGGACAAATTAAATCTAAGTTTTCTTCTTTATTATTTTTGTGGTTTCCATCTATATGTTCTAATTCTAATGGTATTTTGTTAGTATATTTATTTTCTTGATTCCAACCACAACGAGAACAACTATTATTATATTTTTCAAACATATATCGTCTTATATGTCTTGATGTGTTATATTCTCCACTCATACCATTTTCTTCGCCATTTTTCCATCTTTTGATATATTCTTTATATGTGTGTTCCCATTGACAATCATGGTTACAATACTTACCTCTATGTAATTCTTTACCACAATTTTCACAATAATTTTGTTTTTTTACTTTTTTTCTTTTTTTATTATTTTCTATAGCTGAACAAGATTGACTACAAAAAATCTGTGACATTCGTTGTTTATCATTTTTCGATACACTGAATGTTTTTCCACATATTGGACACTTTTTGTCTATTATTTCTACTTGATTATACATAGAATATGTATGTCCTAATTTATTTGCTTTTTCTTTTATTGATCTCTTTGTCCTATTTAGCGTTTTTGATATACTTTCATATGTTTCGCCAGATTTCAACAAATCAATAACTTTCTGTTCATCTTCTTTTATCCATTTCATAATAAATTGATTACTTTTACTATTATATATTAAAAGTCCCAAGTCATTTTTGGATAAAAATAGTTTTTATTTTTTGAGCTGGTGGTGGGACTCGAACCCACGATGAGTTTCCTCGCTACTTTACAAGAGTAGTGCAATAGCCACTATGCGACACCAGCAATATATAGCTTACCATTTCGTCTTATAGTTCGACTAGAACTCCCTATAAGATATAGAACCAAGTCATTTGAGACAGTGGCGGGACTCGAACCCACAATGTCAGTTCCAATTGCTCGTTTTTTGACACGGTTTAGAAGACCGATGAGCTTACACTGCCTTGTGTATCAACAAGTTAAAGTCTGGGGTAGACCGCATTTTCGCCATGTATATTCATCTAACTTGTTGATTTTCTTCTTAATTTTCTTCCATTTCCTATGTTTAATGAACCATATGTTTCTGTTAATGAATGGCAATTAGGACATAGTAAATCTAAATTTTCTTCTTTATTATTTTTCCAATCACCATCTTTATGTTCAAGATTTAATGGCGATTTACCTGTTTTTTCATTAATTTTATTCCAACCACACTTAGAACAAGAATTATTATATTTATCAAAAATATATTTTCTAATATATCTTGATGTTCCATCTTTACCACTTATACCACTTTCTTCTCCTTTTTTCCATCTATCAATAAATTCTTTGTATTTATATTCATTATGACAAATATGACCACAGTAAGTATTTCTTATATCAATCTCTTTACCACAATTCTTACAGAAATTTTTCTTTTTTCTTTTTTTATTTGTATTTGATACTGAACAAGATTTACTACAAAACTTACTATCAATATGTTGTTTATTATTTTTTGGTCCTTTGTATTTTTTACCACATTCTAAACAAACTTTTTCTAGTTCATCTATTTCATTTTTTTCACTCCATATACAACCGAGTTTTCTTGATCTTTCTCTGATTGCTCTTTCTGTTCTTTCTATTTTTAATGATATATCCTTATATCTATAACCATTATTCATCATATCCAATAATACATTATCTTCATCTTTTGTCCATTTCATAACTTTTTTTTATTTTATATATTAAAAGCGAAAAGTCATTTTCGGGTAATCGAGCAGGTGACGGGACTCGAACCCGCAAACCTTCTGCATGGCAAGCAGACTATCTACCAATTGATATACACCTGCATTTCAGAATACATTTTATACTCCTGAGAGTTTGTGGATTTGAACCACTTCTTTATTTGGAAAATAAATGTTTAACCTGTTGAAGTTGCTGTATGTATTCTTTTGTACTCCGACCAGGATTCGAACCTGGGCTCTGCCTTTTCGGTCTCTTGGTTGTAAGCCAAGCGTGTTGAACCAACTACACCATCGGAGCATTTAGTATAGGTCTTTATTTATATGTGTCCTATACCATTTGCACATATCACATTTCCTACTTTGGAGTATAATGGCAACTTATCTCGTTGTCCCTGTCAGACTCGAACTGACGACCTCTTGTATGTAACACAAGCGCTCTTCTCTACTGAGCTAAGGGACAGTGTTTTAGTACCTCCGATAGGAATCGAACCTATATCCACAGTTTAGAAGACTGTTGTTCTATCCGTTGAACTACGGAGGCATAATTTCTTACGAGATGAATATAACTTTTTCAGACTGCGCACTTCTAATAGAGGTTATATCCATTACTCGTTTCATTGTGGAGCCTACGAGAATCGAACTCGCCACAGTTTGGTTGCAAACCGAACTCGCCTGCCTTGGAACATGTGACCCCATTTCCACTTCCATCGTTATATCGTGCGTTTAGTGGTAACTTAACTCTTGTGGAGGATATCGGACTCGAACCGATGATCTTCTGCGTGCAAGGCAGACGCTTTAGCCATCTAAGCTAATCCCCCATAATCTTTTAATTATGAGTCGGGTAGGCAGGATCCAAACCACGTACACTACCTGACTGTGCTACTACCCGAAATTATTCCAATACGTCAAAGAACTATTTTTGTCGAATAGGCAGGATTCGAACCTGCGGGGTCACTATGACACTGGCTCCCAAAGCCAGCCCGCTACCAAACTACGGATCTACTACTCGTTATGTTAAAGAACTTCGAGTTTTTACAGAACTCTAACTGTTTTCACCTTTATCTTCGAAACGAAAAACGCCCTGAACTGATTTTATCTGTTCAAGGCGAGTTTCTTTGTAGCGGATATATATTGTGGGTGAATTGCTACGTTATGAGTACAACGCCTTGAACACTGGCTGGTCTGCCAACGCCTGCCACGGGTCTTCCCGTAGTCGTAGTATCGATATGTGTAAAGCGTGTTTTCATTTTTTTAATTCGTTTTAATTGTTTATATTATTTTCTTGTTATTTATATATTGACTTAAAAAAGTCATTTTTTTCCATTTCTGTTTAATTTGTATTACAAAAGTAGGTGAAAGTTTGAAAATAAAAAAATTATTTTTCGATTTTTCTCAATTTTCTAATTACATTATGTTTTAAGTCTCTAATTTTCAAGTAATAAACACCTTCAATTATTTCTTCTTTAATTATTTCATAATCAATTTTTGAGAGTAAAATCTTATCTTCCATACAATCATTTTCTTTTATATATAAAAAATGATTTAGTTTATTATTCTTTGTTTTGTTACTTTGGCTATATAATCCATACTTACTCCTTCAATCACACCAAAATCTCCTGAAAAATATACATCATTTTCTACAACTGTAACGGCTTGTACACTTGCTTTTCCTTTACCTGCACTGTCTTGTGATGTTGATGTATTAAATACAGCATTCCATTCGCCATCTTGATAATATGTGAATGCGCTTGTATTACTATTAGAACAAACATGTATTTGTTTGTGTATTCAACTTCATTAGATAGTTTGTAAAACTACCACCAACATAAATATCACCTAGATATTCTACGATAGTATAAGCTTGACCATTATTTATACCATTACCTAATTCTTCCCATTTACCGAGAGTAGTATTTAGTTTAGATATTCTTCTAACAGTTTCTCCTGAAACATTTTGTGTAAAATCACCACATGCATAAAGTTCTCCATTTATATTTGTTATGTCCCAAACATTATCATTAAATCCACCACCAACACCTTTCCATTCACCATTTTCTAATTTTGCGACATAATTTAATGTGTTTCCAGATGTTACTGATGTTGTAAAACCACCACCAACATAAATATCATCTTTAACTGTCATTGATAAAATAGTACCATTAAGTCCATCACCCACTTGTTCCCAAGAAGAACCATTCCATTTAGCTGCTCTACTATATGGTGAAAAGAAACCACCTACAACATATAATTCACTATTAAAAAAAAGACCTTCATTTGGGTAATTACCTACTTGTATTACTGCGTATTCTTCCCATGTACCAGATTCTAAATAACCAACATCTTCGAGTGGATCACCAGAACCATTTTGTGTAAATCCACCAGTTATATGTACTTTACCATCACCATAAAATATTGATGCCGCTTTATTATTTAATCCATCTCCTGCTTGTTCTCCTGTTTCTGAAAAATCAATATTATATGTTATTGATCTTGGTTCATATCTGACAGAAGAAACACCATTATGGCTTAATTGGTATCCATTCTTCACTCACTAATAAACAAGTAGAATCTGTCCATATTTCTTTCATATTATCTGTGTATTTATCTACTTGTTCTGGATTTAATTTCTCTTGTAATTCTTGATAATCCATAATTTGAAAGTTGTTGTCTTGTGCATTAAAGAAGTAATTTATGAATTCATCAGCATTATCAAAATTTGTCCAATAATTATGTTTAGATGTAGCCCAACTATCAGACATTTCTAACATTTCGTTTATTTGTAATTTAAGATAATCATAATTTTCTGGGCTATCACAATAATTTTTCTTATCTTCTCCTTCAGGAACAGTAAATACACCACCAGTTATATCATTATATACATCGGCTAACATATAAAAGAAAGCATTTGCATCTGTTTTCAATGTGTTGTGTATTTTATCGAAACTTGTTTTATAGTTAGCTGTTGGAGAAACGCCAAACTTGGCACCATCAAAAGGAATAACTCTATATTGTTTTCCATATTGTCCCATTGATTGTTCGCCACCTTGAACCACAAATAGAGAGTTTAGTCTGCTTGGATAATCTTTCCAAGAATCGTGGTGTTCCATTATTAGAGTTGCTAAAGTACCTACAACCCATTCTCTCCTATCTGGTTTAGGATCTATGATATAGAAATCACCTTCTAAATCTACACCTCTCCATAACCAAGTAGGATCATTGTAATTGAAATCATTTAATGATTTTATTGTTTCTACGGCTTCACCAACACTAACTTCTTTGGTGCCTTTATATTCTGAATTAGCTTTTCTTTCTATTAATTTCCAATTTTTATAATTTTTCATTACCATATTTCTTTTCTTTTTCTTTTTTACGTGCATCTTTGAGATCCTTTTCGTACTTAATTTTCTGTTCTCTTAATTCAGCAATGTCTAATTCTTTTTCAACAATCTTAATCTCAACTCTTTTAATTTTTGCTCTCGCTGATTTTATAGTAGTTGGATCATCTGAATTATTTATTTCAGTAAGTTCTTTTCGTTTCTTCGCAATTCTATCTTTCTCTTTCTTGAACTTATCTTCAACTGCTTCTTTTTCAGTCTTTTTCTCTTTTTTCTTTTCGTATAAGTTAAATTTATCTATCATAGTCTTATCTTAAATTATCATACATTTCTGATGAATAATTGGTTAACATATCAAAACCTTGATCACCACAAAGACCAGACACGTACTCATCAATTTCATCTTCATACTTTTCATATTCATCTGGGAATTTCTCTTTTACTTCACCACAAATCACATCAATAGCATCATATGTGACAGCACCTCCCATAGCATAGTGTTTATATACTTCTTCATCACTTACATCTTCACATTCATCCTCATCATATCCCATATCCTCACAATAATCTTCTCTTTCATCCCCAACATAATTAGAACAATTTTCTTCTAACCAAGCAAGAACAGTTTCTTCACTCCATTCTTCTCTCAACCATTCAATAACTTTCATAAATTCTTCATTTTCTGTTAGTTCTGGTTTCCAATTATTCATATATCCTTCGAATTTTTTCAAGTATTTCATACTTTCTGATTTTTTTGTTAAATGTCTATATTGTGCTTGTGACATTCCTTTTGGTAAATTTAGTTTTTTCTTTATCTTTTTAGGTCTCTTATCAGGATTTTTCTTATAGTATTCTTCTTTTTCCATTGGACTCATCATATGAGGCGCTTTCAATTCTTCTTCACTTCTTTTCTCTGAACCTGAATAATCTTTCAATGGGATTATTTTATTCTCCATACCTAATGTTTTGAGTATCTTTTTACTAAAGAATTTTGTGTTTGGGTCTTTTATTTCACCACTTTCGTCTGTAACAACTTCAATTCTCCAATTATCATCGATATTTAATTTATCTTTATCTTCATACTCATATATCATCTTCTTATTTTCATCATCTCTTTCATAACTAACGACATAACCTTTATTATAAGTGTCTTGAATATCTTTAATAACATTATTCATTTCTTCTTTTGATGGATATTCCCAGAAAGTTATAATTTTACTATCTACCCAAAGTCTACCTGGATACTTCATGCCTTGTCTGTCTTCATAACATAATTCACCGTGTGATAGATTTGTTCCTTTACCACCAACAATCATTTGTTCATCAACATATCCAAACGTGATAGCGTCATCTGCTTGATAGTGCAATTTTTTCTTTTCACCGTTCTGAACCCATCTAAGAGTATCAGGATTTTCGTATAATTTTGACTCAAATGGTTTTTGCCATTCTTTCCATTTTTTAATTTTACTTGTTGGTTTCATATTAGGTTTCTCTGTTTTGATTTCTCTTTCTGTGAATAATTCAATTTGTTCATAAATTTTACCAATGATCCAGGGTCTACGACCTTCATTTCTCCAAAATTCTCCACTAATATCTCCATCTTCCTCTATCCAAAAAACACTACATATCGAATCATCTATATTTTCTAATTGTTGTTGTGAAAAATAAAATGAGTGGTGAAAGTCATATGATTGTGCTTCTTCATATGTATGAACTTCTTCTATTGTACCATCTTGATTATTAACAGAACCAATCCAAAATTCTTCACCATTAAAGGTTGCCATATTTTTCATTTTTATAAATTATTTTTAATATATTTTTCTATTCTATTCAAAAGTTCACTAATATATTTATCTTTTGGTACAGTCGTTTCAGCAACAAAAGTTGCTGTTGAACTACTAGATGTTCTCATATTAACTGCGATATATCTATCGGTCATAGAAGAATAATTGTAAACGTAGATATTTAATGTTCTATATACTATTTCATCACCATCTTTATGATTTTTAATATGAGCAATATACATAGGTATTTTAATATCTATGTCATCAAATTCTAAGTTATGTTTCAATGCATCATCAATATGTTTTTGCTTCTTTTCTATTCTATATTTATGTAATGTATAAGAATAATCACTTTTACTATTCGTACCAAAAACTAAATATAATGGTAAATTAGTTCCACCCATCAAAGAAACTGTTAATATTTCAGCAAACTTATCATGTAATTTTTTAGTATCTATTTCTGCAGATTTGTTTTTTGTTTCTTTGATAAAATTGTCAATTTTTATCGATGCTTGTTTTTTAAATTCTAAATTTTTAAGTTTTTTAACTTTTTCATCTTCAACAAATAAAAAGAAATTTTCTTTCTCTTTATCTATAAATTCTGATGTCAATTCTATAGGTTCGTAAATTGTATTATTTTCTTGAAGTAACTCATCAGAATTCAATTTACTAACAATACCAGATACTATTTTTTTTGTATCTGTGTCAATTTTTTCAGAAATTTCTTTATCACCTTTATTGAAAAATTTACGTATTAATCCTTTAATATTTCTTAAAAAGTCTTTGACTTTATTGAATATGTTAATAAGAACGTTCTCATTTTTATCATTAGAATTAACAAATTGGTTCATTATCGTTTTCATAACTTTACCAAACTGTGCACCTGTTTTAGATTTTTTGAGTGAAACTTGTATGAATTTTGTTGCATTTTCTGACTTATAAATCTGTTCTTCCATCCATTCTTTTTGCGTTTCTATTCCACCATCTTTTAATTTTTTATAATCAAAATCATCTTCGTTTATTAAATAACACACACCACCTTCATCAATAAGTCTATCTTTAATTGAAATTTCACTTGCAGGTTCAGAAACAACAATATATTTTGGATCTCCTATTTTTTTCATAATATCTGGATCGTCTGTAATTATTATATCAGTAGTGTTTAATTTATCAGTATTTAACGGTATATCAAGTTTACCACAAATATATTCTTCTTTTTTTAATAAATCATCTAAAAATTTCTTCTTTGTTAAATGTAATATTTTCTTTATTTCGAATTTGTGTCTAGAATATTCATAATTATATTGTTTAGAATAATCACCTCTTCTTTCCATATATCTTTTAAACTTTGCTGAGCCATATACTAAATCAAAATAATATTCTGTTAATGGAAAACTGACATCTAATTTTTCATCTGTTAAACTAAAATCAAAATCTTCTTCTTTTACATCATCGACACTTTCTGGTAATACAATCTTACCATTTTCTCTCTTATTATAAAGTAAACCCAAATGTTGATATTGTTCAATGTCATAACCTCTGGATTTGCCACTTCCTGGTTTAACACCAATTTCATTAAATATTCTTTTCAACTTATTTAATGGCATTTTAATGATTTGTCTTCTTCCTTTTGGATTATAGCAATAAATTATAACATGTAAATCAAGTCTAATCTTACCAAACACAGTATTTCTTTTTAGCTTATAGAATGGTTTTAAATCTTTTTCACTCATACCATCCATGAAAATTTTTTCCATTGGTTCACCATCGATATGAATAGTTCTATAAGTATCACCATCCTTAATACATATCATAACAATATTGTATAAATCTAAATTGTCTAGTAAATCTTCAAAATCTCTTTTTTCGTTACTCTCTAATATGAAATGTTCATACTTTTTCATTTTAATATATCTTTCAATTTTTTAAGTGTATCTTCTGTGTTCTTATGTAATATACCGATACCACCAGCCTTATTCCACTTATCAATATTCTTTTTCAAGTCATCAATCAATATTGATTTAGGATTTGCTAATTTTTCTTTGTGATATGATAATGTTAATTTAATATCTTTTCCTAATTCTCTTTCACACCAAATCTTTTTACCATCTCTACTAATCTGATCTCTTGATGGTCTTGAAAGTATTTCAACATTCTTATTTTTAATAAAATTCCACAATTTCTTACCGTCTGGCATCCAAGGCATATCACTCCAAAATTTCAATCCAACTTCTCCAACTCTTTTCCAAAATTCTTTTGATCCATTTTTAGACTCAAAAGACCAACCATCTTTGAATTTTGTTTTATTTTCTTTATTATATTCAGCTAACCAAGTATCATGTAATTGTTTATTGAAGTCACTAAGTACACCATCCATATCACAATAGATTTTCCAATCAGTTTGTTCTTCTTTTTCTTCTTTCTTCTTTTCTTTTTCTTTCGCTTTATTGAAAACATTTTCATTAAAAGAATCAAAAGATTCTGTATATTTATATCTTGTTTTCTTATTTCTATATTGTGCTTGTGACATTCCTTTCGGTGTTTTTATTTTTTTAGGTTTGTATCCTAATTCTTTAAGTTTTTTAGCCTTTTCTCCTGGTTCTAAGTTATGTAATATTGCCATTTCTTCTTCACTTCTTTTAGCACCACCTTTATAGTTATAGATTGGAGTATATTCTCCTTCTTCACCAAAGGCACCACCAAATTCTTTTCTTGGTAATTCTAATTGCCATTCTTCATCAAATTTAATGTCTGAGTTATTTTCAATATCTTTTAGAACTTTTTCATATTCTTCATAGGTCTCTGGATATAACCAAAAAGATATAATCTTTTGTTCAGGAAAAACCCTACCACTAATATGTTCATTTCTAATATAACTTGTTTCCGAACGATCTTCACTATTTTCATAATCTTGTCTATCAAAACTATGCTCTATATCATGTCTATAACATATATCATAGTGTGTTGATAAATCTTCTATATAAAATTTTCCGTTTTCATCGTATAAAAACGGATATTGTTTTACTGAATTAAAGATTTGTAATTTATCACCTACTCTAATATCATTTGGAGATTCATATTTCTTTAGATATTTCATTATTTTTGTGAATAAATTTTGTCATAGAACACTCCAATTATGTCTATGAGTTTCTTGAAATCGCCACTATTTCTTAATTTCTTGAAAACTAAATTACCAACTGAAAATTCTCCACCTGTTGATAAATCATCTTTTCTTGCTTGATGAATCTTTCTCTTATAATTAGAAGCAAATAAATAATTCTTATGTGCTACTTCTGGTGTCATTTCTTTTTGACTAATATCTTCTAACATTTCAATTCCAGACTTATATGTTAAAAACTTGAAATTTACTTCTTCTTCATCTATTGTTGGTTCCGTATAAGTTGGTGTTGTTAACCATTTAGCATCTTTAAGTGAGTATAATCCACTCGCTGTGTGTGGTTCATTTATATCCTGAATATAGAGTTCAACGTCATGTCCTTTAATTCTAATATTATGTCTTAAATTCCACATAAATCTATAACCATCGACAGCTTTCTTAACTAATTCTTCATTACTATTAATCTTCTTGAAATCAATCATAACATGAACATCTAAATCACTATATTCATTATAATTGAAATTTGCTAATGAACCTGTTAATGTAACATCTTCTATTGGTGATTCATAACCTAAACCATCATAGAATTCATTTGCTATTGTCATTAACTTTTCTCTTAATCTTTCATCAAATAAACTATCGTGCCAGAATTTTGGGTTTAGTTGTTTATTATATGTGAATTGAGCACTTTCTTGTTTCTTATGATAATTCCATTGAGCAGGTGTCATTTCTCTATCACTCGTTAATGATTTAGCACCTTTAACTTTATCCCATTGTTTGTCTGAACCCATGCCTCTTGGTTTACCGTGATTTTTCCAAAACGCTTCTTTTTCCTCAGGTGACATTAAGTGAGGTGTTTCTAATTCTTCTTTACTTCTTTTACCTGAACCTTTATAATCAGCAACTTTAATAATAACTGAATCATCAATATATCTTTGGTCACCATCTATTTCAGAATCTCCCCAATATTTATATTTGTTAATAATTTGTTCGTCACCAGACATTATTACTTCAATATTCCATTCATCCCAATCAGTGCCAGCCAAACAATCCTCTTTTTCTTCTATATCTTCGAGACAATCAATCAATTCTTTATAATCATCAGGATATTCCCAAAAAGAAATAACTTGTTCTTCAACCCAAAGTCTCCCAGCGAATGTCATATCTTTTCTACCAAATCCCCAATCACCAGTATATCTTTCTATTGCGTCTTCGTGTATACCACCATATGATGTAACCATTTCACCCTCATAATAACCAAAGGATATCATATCATCATCACTCCAGCTTAATCTATAATCTGTTATATCTCCTAAAATATCTTTACTAACAGAATCAGGACTTTCATATAACTTGAAAGATTTAATATGTTTCATATTTTCGGTATATTGGAATTTTGTACTTTTATTTCTATATTGTGCCTGTGACATACCTTTTGGTGTTTTAACTTTCTTTGGTTTATAACCTAACTCTTTCAATTTTTTAGATTTTTCTTCTGGTGATAATAAATGTAATGATAATTTATCTTCATCTATTTCCACTTTATCAGGATCGTATTCATCTACTGGTAATAATTCATCTTCACTTGAATGATAAAACCAATCATTCTGAAAAATACTAATACCTAATTCATCTTCTAATGATAGAATTATTTGTGTGAATGCTTCAGGCGTTTCTGGTTTAGCCCAAAAACCCATAACCTTTCTATCAGTCCACAATCTACCATTACTTACATCATGTTGCCATGCAAAATCTTCTAATTCTTCATTATGACTATGATATGTTCCTGTTTCACCTATCATTATTTGTGATGGTTTTTCGTTATTCCACATAAATGGTACTGCGTCCCAATCTGTAACAACTACATAACTACCATTTTTTGATATAAAATTTTCAGCATCTTCATTCAAATTGAATTTAGTTCTCATACTTTATAATTTCTTTTCAAATACAAATAAATCAAATTCTGTAATGTTTTTTACATTTGATTTACCTTTCATTTCTTTTCCATCAAACGAATCTATTGTCTTATATGAACCAAGTAATTTCTTACCTTCATAAACCTTTACTGTCTTATTTGGTTCACCTTTAGCGCCCAAGACAGCAATATATTCATTTGTGAATATTGTTTTCAATATACTTATTTTGACTTCTTCTGGATTTTTCTTACTATTCTTTATTAATTCATTGGACCAAGGATCTTGTAAATTAAGAACTGTTCCACTATTTTTAATTTGTATTTTTGCAGTACCTCCTTGTGCTTGTGATTGAAGTGTTTGTTTTTCTTCTGCCTCAATTTTACCTGCTTTTATTAGTGCTTCTTGATTTCTTCTGATTGTTCCAAAATCGGCTCTTGCAATAGTTCTTTCGGTCATAACTCTATCATTCATCTTATAACCTTTTGGTGGAAGTCTATAAAAATGACCTGTAAACATCATAGCCTTGATACCACTTGTCTTGAATAATCTCCAAACTTTCTTAGTTTCTTTCTTTTGAGATACTGAATACCCTTCTAAATGCCAACCTCTGACAAGTTCATTTTTAGTATTTTTATTCACACCAAGAACCATAGGATAAATAACTCTTTCACGACCACCTTTCCACTTATCTTTTGATTTTCCTGTAGTACCTCTAAAAAGAATTAAAATAACCATACCATTTTTAATAGCTTGAACCATTTTTGCTCTATCATAAGGTATTCTTTTATTCACTGGGAAACCAGGAACTATATCCATAATCTTCTGGTTTTCATTCAGTTTACCCCAGTTCTTTTTAGGGACATACATTGTATCTTTCTTTGTACTTTCAGTTCTTTCCTTAAAACCAATATAATCTATTAAACTCATCTTTATTAGTTGTTTTTCAATATAATATAAAAAAGGTGCAAGATCATGATATACCTATAAATTTATATTATTTTCTTTCCTTATATATAATTTTTTGGGATTCATAATTTATGTATACCAGTATAAAAATAATATGATAATATGAAGTATCTTAAGAAATTTGAAGATGTATATTTTCCGAAAGAACCTATTGAAGAAACAGATAAAGAAAGAGAAAATAGAATATTAACTTGATTCACAAGATGAAGATCAAATAGTTGTATCTATTGAAGGTCAGAAATATCCATCAAGATGGTCATTTATACACGATGCTATAATGAATGGTATAATTGAAGATTTTTGTGGTATTTCTTCTCACGATGAAATATTAGATGAATATGGTGTGAAGAATGGGATTTATTCTACACAAAATAGATAAAATATGAAAACTAAATTTAACGAATATATTACTGAGGGTAAAGGTGATTCAAGACACCTAATGAAGATTGATGGTGTTGTAGTATCTTTCAAACACTTTGATACAGAAGAAAAAGAAAGAAAAGTTGCAAAAAAATTAGTTGATTTCGTTAAAAACAATTTCAAAGATATTAAGACAACTCATATAGAACTTAAATAAAACAAAATATCATTTTGACAATATAAGCCATTAAAACGAAATACTTTTAATGGCTAAACTTTATTTCCGATACTCAGCTATGAACGCTGGAAAATCATTAGACTTACTTAAAACCGCATTCAACTATGAAGAAAGAGGACAAAATGTCCTCATTTTTACATCTGGTATTGATGTAAGATACGGTAAAAATAAAATTAAATCCCGAGTTGGATTAGAAAAAGAAGCAATATCTATAGACACTGATACAGATATAGTTTCAATATTCATAAACAAAAATTTATCGAAACAAATAGATTGTGTTTTGGTAGATGAATCACAATTCCTTTCTAAGAAACATATTTATCAATTAACTGAAATAGTTGATATGTATGATACTCCTGTTATTTGCTATGGAATAAGATCCGATTTTAGAATTGAACCTTTTGAGGGTTCTATTTATTTAATGGCTATTGCGGATTCAATAGAAGAATTGAAAACTATTTGTTGGTGTGGTAAAAAAGCAACAGTAAATGCCAGGTTAATAGATGGTAAAATAACAACAAGTGGTGAACAGGTTCAATTAGGTGGTAATGAGAGTTATATATCACTTTGTAGAAAACATTTCAAAGAAAGAAAAGTTTCTAAAGAATAATTTTTTATTTATATAATTTTGCTGTATCTTTGTATAAAGAAATCAATGAACTACACATTAGCTAAAGAGTAATGTGTTTCACGTTTCATAGACTTTCCTACTGGAAACGCCTCACCGTGTTTTTGTTTTAAGTCCGTTGATCAGTCCCTGATCCAGACTATATTTTTAAATTAACTTGATTATCGTTAAAAATTACTTTTCATGATTTTACCTAAATTAAGTTTTTAATTCAGAACCACATATCATTACATCAAAGAACACCTATTTTAATTATATATTAAATAATGGAAGTCTAAATGTCAATTTCATCAACAAAACTAAAGATTTTGTTGTTTTCTTTGACGGGTCATATAAAAAATTAAAATATGTATAGACGAATCAGAAGAAACTTTGAGAATGTTGAAAGAAAGAAGAAGACAAGAAAAAGTTATGTTGATTGAGACAGTTTTTTATAATGAGATTAAAAATCTACCTGAAGATGTTAAAGAAAAATTTAATGAAAAGAAAAAATCAGCTTTCAATTCAAGAAGGTTGAGTTTCTAAATAAAAATATACTAAAAATTAAAGCCATACATTTATTTGTATGGCTTTTTTTGTTTCAACATTTTAATATATAAAACAAAATACATCAATTTGTAAAATGAAGAAATATTTACAGTTTATATTAGAAAAATTAAGGGAAAATCAAGAGATATATTTACAAAAGATTGTCAATTACTTAAAGAATAATGCACCGTCTGATTTGTTTGGGTATGATGAAGATTTCACGATCAAAAAGAAAGGTATAAATAAAGAATTGACAGGTAAGTTATTTTTTGTACTTGAGCCAGAGGGAGAATTTAAGGAAAAAGCTATCAGATTTAATTTTGATAAAGAACAATTATATTCTGTTGATTTCTGGGAGAAATTTGAATTTAACTATGAAACTATTCACAATAAACCAGATTATACGGTTGATAATGTTAGTTCATTTGTAAATGTTGTAGATGATATTGTGGCGTTTATGGATGGTGATTTTGATGTATTAAATGAAAAAGAAACACAGGCTCAAAGTGAATTCAAGAAAGCACCAGAGGAAGAAGTTGATATGAAAGGATTTGACAAAGCTATTTTAGATGAAGATGTTGATGTATTTGATTCTATCAAATTATATACTGCACAAGTGGCATATAAAGTTTCTAATTCTCTTGTTATTAGTGGTCTACCAGGATTGGGTAAGTGTTTGGCAAAAGGTACAAAGGTTATTATGTATGATGGTTCGTTAAAATGTGTTGAAAATGTTGTTGAAGGTGATTTATTAATGGGAGTAGATTCCAAACCAAGAAAAGCATACGGTATTACAAAAGGTATTAGTAACATGTATAAAGTTAAACAAAATAAATCAATAGATTATGTTGTTAATGAAGATCATATTTTAAGTTTAAAAAAATCTAAAAAAGCAATAAATCAAAATTGGTTTTCAGATGAACCACAAATTAAAAATATTTCAATAAAAGAATTTTTGGAAAAGCCAAAATATTGGAAAGATAATTTCCATGGTTACAAAGTAGAGGTTGAATTTCCAGAAAAAGAGTTAGAAATTGATCCTTATTATTTGGGTGTTTGGTTAGGTGATGGTACAAGTATTGAAACAACTATAACAAATGAAGATATTGAAGTAGAAGATTTTTTATATGAATATGCTAATGATTTAGGTATGGAATGTAGAAAGAGAAAATATGAAAATAAAGCCACACAATATAAAATATCATCATATGGGACCAACCAACCTAATCCACTATTAAGAAAATTAAAAGAGTTTGATTTATACCACAATAAACATATACCTAATGATTATTTATATAATTCATATGATAATAGAATGAGATTATTAGCTGGATTAATAGATTCTGATGGTTATTTACAAACAGATAAACAAAAAAATGGTGTAGGATATTCAATTACTATGAAATCTGAGAACATGATTAATCAAATTAAATATTTATGTGATACATTAGGTTTTAGAACATCAGTTAAAAAAATAAAAAGAGGTATTAAAGAATTAAATTTTGAATCTCATTATTTTAGATTAAATATAAATGGTTATGTTGAAGAAATACCAGTGAAGATAGAAAGAAAAAAAATAAATAGTTTAAAACATAGAGTAGATCATAAAGTAACCGCAATAAATGTAGAAGAGTTTGGTGAAGGTGAGTATTATGGTTTTAATTTAAGTGGTGATGGTTTATTTTTATTAGAAGATTGTACTGTAACTCATAATACGTTTGATGTTGAGAATACATTAGATACTATGAGAGTTGATTATGTTCCTGTTTCAGGTGATATTACGACTGCAGGTTTATTTGAGATATTATTTAAGAACAGAGATAAACTTATTCTATTTGATGATATGGATTCAGTTTTCGACAGTAAAGAATCGATTAACTTATTAAAGGCGGTGCTTGATACTAAACCGAAAAGAAAAGTCAGTAGAATTCTTAAAACACACTTTGATTCATTTGGTATGTCAGATGATGAAATACAAAAAATTTATGATGAAACAAACAGATTACCTAAACAATTTGAGTTTACAGGTAGAATTATATTTATAACTAACGAACCAGGAGATGAAATTGATTCAGCATTAATTTCGAGATCCCTATTTGTTGATGTTAATCCTGATTTTGATAAAGTATTAGATAGAATAAATTCAATTATTCCTAATATAAAACCAGAAGTTTCTATGGAAATAAAGAAAGAAATAATCAATTTTATGTTATTGATGAATGAACAATTTGAGTTAAGATTTCCAGTAAATTTAAGGACATTTATCCATTGTCTAAATATCAGAGTTGCTAATGAAGGACTAATGATGGGAGAATTGCCTGCGTGGCAAGCACTAACAAAATTATATCTAATTAAGAAATGATAAAGAAATTTAAGTTATTTGAGGCGGCATATAATAGAGAATATTCGCCTGACTATATCGAATTATATGATGATGATAAAGATGAACACATTGCAACATTAGCATCTGATGATAGAGATGCTATATCTTTTCTGTGGAATGAATTAGATGAAAATTGGAACATATCGTCACCAGGTCAATCTCATTGGGAAATATATGATAGTGAAGGAGAAAGACCATATGAATATGATAATCAAGATTATGTCAGATATAATGGTAGGTTATGGGAAAGTAAAAAAATGATGGTTTTTTGGGATTATCCTGATAGAAGAATGTTAGATAATCTTATCAAATTCTTGAAAGAATATAATATAAATGTTGGTAATGATTGGAAAGTAATAACTGTACCAGATGAAAATATAGATAAATATATTTGGGCTCAAAGTGCTAAAGAACAACCAGTTGTTCTAATTCCTGTTGGTGAATATAAGAAACCTAAGAAAACGTTTGATGATAAATTATTTCAATTACATTTAATGAATTATAAAGAAAAAGATAAATATTTCCAAAAATATGGTAAACCAAGAGGATTTGGATCTGATTTGAAAGCCAAGAAGAATCCTTTAGAATGGGAACAGGCTAAAAGATTATCAGAAAGTAAATTGAACGAAACCGTACAGCCAGAATCTTTTATAAAGTCTTTCAAGTTATATGAAAATCCTAATGCGATTGCACAAAGGTCTGAAGATGAAATGAAAATGGTACACAATTTGCCACCTGAAGAGAAAGGTAAAGTACTTAAAAAATTAGGATACAAGCCTAAACATATTAAAACACCGAAAGGAATGTCTCAGGCTCAATATAGAAACAAAAAAACAAAGTATAGATTTACTGAAAACAAAATGAATGAAAATGTAAAAGCGTGGGATGAATTTCACTCGATTAAATCACAAAATCCACGTAACCCTCAACTAGTCTATGAGAGGGAACACGATCACAGTTTGGATAAACTTATCCACGATTTGAAGCCAGGTGCTCGTGTTTTAGACTTAGGTTGTGGTGATGGAGTCGATTCGTTATACTTTCAAGATAATGGATTTAATGTGTCTGCGTTAGATATATCTAATGTCGCTATAAGTGAAAATATTACAAAAAATGGCAATATTGATTGGCGTGTTTATAATATAGGTGATGCCAATATACCATATAAAGATGGAGAATTTGATTTAATTTTCTGTAGATTGTCTTTACACTACTTTGATAGATACGACACCAACTTAATTTTGTATGATATTAGAAGAAAATTGAAAAATGATGGTACATTATATTTTACTGTTAAATCACAAAACTTGAAAGATAAGGTAAAAACTGGTAAAACATTTCTACATAAAAAAGAATGGTTAAAGTTATTAAATTATTATTTCAAGCATATAGATTTCAATGAAAACAGTGGCAAATTATATAATATACCAAGTCAATGGTACGAATTTACTTGCATACCTTAAATATAAAAAGCCACTTAAATAGTGGCTTTTTCTTTACATACAACCGATAGATAATATTCCGTAACCAATAAACATTGATAACACCAATGCGTGTTCGACCCACCAAGTAGGGTTTGATTTTCGAGTTAATAGTGCAGTGCTACCAGCAACACCAACCATAGATAATGTCCAATACCACATATTATAATCTACACCAAAACCTAATGCAATTATAGTAAACCCAGCAAATGCTGATATTAAGTGTAAAGGTCTTACTTTTTTATAGTGCATATTTGCAAATGCTGGAACACCAGCCAGAATTAACGCACCGACATTGGTTAAACTGAACAATGCCAAACTTCCCACAAAATCCATATACATATATGAAACAGTCATTACACAAGCCATAGATAACATTAGAAATCCTACAAAAGCCCATCTTGGCATATAATAGAAAGTTTCACTTATAGATGGTGGGAACATAAATTTTGATTTTTTAGTATTATAAGCATATACACTTGATATAGAGTATGTTAAATATACTATTAAACCAAATAATAAAACGTACAACATAATTAATTATTATTTTTTATTTCATATTTAATTATTTCTTTCAACAAGAAAGCATCATCTAAATCTTCAATAGGTTTAGGAAATGTTTTTAAGCCCATATGGTCTGGTTCTAAAAATCAATTATAGGGGCTATAACCTTACCAAAAAATCATTTTCAAACTTAATATATATATTAAAAAATAAGGTTAATTATGTATAAAATTGGAATAGATATTAGTTTATCATCTACTGCGATAACAATAGAAAAAGGTAATGAACAACACATATTAAGTTACTTAAATAAAAATAAAGTTGATAAATGGGCTAAAAAAATATCAGAAATAGATAATATAAACATAGAAAGAATAAATTATAATTATGATAAAGATAATTATTCTGATTCTGAAATACAGAAATTAATTTCATATGATAATGTTTCTGATAAGATAATAAATGATATAAAAAAAATATGTCAAAATGAAGATTGTGATATAAGAATAGAAGGTTATTCTTATACAAAAAACACAAATTCAATAAATGATATAATTGCATTATCTACATTAATAAGGTTAAAATTGTTAAAAAAATTAAATTGTATAATTAAAATAATTGCGCCAAACACATTAAAAATAGAAACTTGTAGATTAGCTTATGGTGTTACAGAGATAAAAAGAACTCATAAAAAAACAGGGAAACCACTAAAATCACAATTCAAGATAATGAATAATGATGGTGTTGCTGGTGGTAGTTTTACTAAATTTGAAATTTATAAGTCAATAATTGAAAGAAATATAGATACAATATTTTTTGATTTTTTAGAACAAAATAAAGAGGTTTTGAATATGAAAAAAATACCTTCTCCAATAGATGATATAAATGATTCTATATTATTATCAAAAATAAATGTGTAAAATGTTACTGTGTGATAAAATTGAGATAAATGTTAAGGGTTCAGTTACGATATATAAATTAAAAGAATTAGGATATGATTGTGTGTTGGGTGATGTTATTGTGATACCTATTGATAAATTGTGGAAAAAATCTAGTCTTTTAGTTGATGTTAGATGTGATGTTTGCGGAAATGAAAAACAAATAAGATTTGCTGATTATAATATTAATATACAAAAATATGACATATATACTTGTTCTAATAAGTGTGCTGTTGTTAAGAATAAAATGACAAATTTAGAAAAATATGGTGTGGAAAATGTTTTTCAATCTGAAGAAATAAAGAAAAAATCTAAAGAAACATGTTTAGAAAAATATGGAATTAAAAATTATAGAAATGTTGAAAAATCTAAAAAAACCTGTTTGGAAAAGTATGGTGTAGAATTTACTTTTAATTCCGAAGAAATTAAAGAAAAATCTAAAGAAACATGTTTAGAAAAATATGGTGTAGAATATTCAATATTGTCTGATAATTTTAAGAAGAAAACGAAGCAAACAAATTTAAATAAATATGGTGTGGAACACCCAACACAAAATAAAAAAATACTAGAAAAAATAAAACAATCAAAAAAAGAAAGATATGGTGATGAAAATTACAACAATAGAGAAAAATATAAAGAAACTTGTTTAAATAAGTATGGTGTGGATAGTACTAATAAATTAGAATTCGTTAAAGATAAAGTTAAAGAAACAAATTTTACAAAATTTGGTTATACAAATAATTCTAAATCAAAAAAATGTAAAGATAAATTAAGGAAAACAAATTTAGAAAGATATGGTGTGGAATATCCCATGCAAGTTGAAATATTTTTTAATAAACAGCAAAGATCAGCATTCAAAATAAAAACATATAAAGATACAAATTTAATATATCAAGGTTCGTATGAATTAGATTTTTTAAATTATTGTAAAACAAATAGATTAATAAATTTAATAGAGAGACCAAAACCAATAGATTATGTTTTCGAGACTAAAAATAGAAAATATTATCCTGATTATTTTATAGATAAATATAATTTATTGATAGAAATAAAATCAACATATACATATAACAAATATATTGATAAAAATATATCTAAAAAAAAACAATGTTTAGAAATGGGTTATAATTATATAGTTATTGTTGATAAAGATTATGAAGATTTTGAAATAATGTTAGAGAATATCAAGGAACTTACTGGATAGTAATTTTTTAGCTTCCTCTATATCCACGAACCTTGCCTCATCAATTTCATCTAATTGTAATT
>Ga0265293_10004249_pt1 | contig 25481 bp, 15 predicted proteins | sample Munlanlewell138R_FD_192505 | JGI IMG/M metagenome (GOLD analysis project Ga0265293, IMG submission 192505) | Leachate microbial communities from a municipal landfill in Southern Ontario, Canada - Leachate well 138R | ecosystem: Engineered > Solid waste > Landfill > Unclassified | place: Canada...
AAATTAATTATACCAAAATATCGGAGGCTTTTCCTCGTTTTAGCCCCAAAACAAAGGCTTTTTTATGGAATATTCGAATAACAGTTTAAGAGTTTAGCTTGTAAGTTGAATTTTACGGAAACTCAAAATCTTAATAGTTATGTTGCAATACAATATTGTTCTTCCATCTTTCACCTTAACTGATTCTATGATGTTCGTTTTCATTTATCATTAATTGACCTTGGTCCTAAAATACACTTAATATATCACAAAACCAATTTAACTTTACATTAACTCCAAAATACAATTTTATATATTTAGATATGAAGAATATAACAAAAAAATATTAATACTAATATAATTAACTACCGAATACGCTTTTAGGTTCATCGTGGATTTTTATTTTTTATCCTTGGAATAATATTATGATATTGCCTCAATAAGTTTTTCAGAATTTCAATGAAATTTATAAGGTCTTTTCTTGCAAACACTAAGCTGAATATGAATGTAACAACAAAAGATATCAAAAATACAATAACACCATTGGTTGTCCATGTAAGATAATTTTTGGGTGTAGGTAAGTTTATAAAGTATACAATTCCTATAATAACCACAATATTAAGGACTGTTGCTAAATATCTGTATAAAACTGGTAAAAGACTCTGGTTTATAATATTCCTATACACATACCAAGTATACTGTATCGTTCTAAAAAACATTGCTACCATTGTTCCAATCATAATACCGTTAATACCTAATGGCTTAATCAATACTAGCGAAATTGATATATTTAAAATAGCTTCTAGTAATGCCCCATTTCTTGTCTGTTTAAAGTGTCCTGCTGCTTCAGCAATCGTTTGGCAAGGAATTCGTACACAATATAAAAATCCTGTCAAAGCAAACAGATATCCAAATATTAACCTGTTGTAATTTATATCAGTAATGCCTTTAGTGTATACCAGCACAAAAGGGGTTATAAGAATAGCCATACACACAAAAAGTACAATCGAAATAGAGTGCATAAGAAATTCAAACATAGAGAAATTCTTTATAAGAAGCTCTTTTTCATTTTTTGCTATCATGTTTCCAAAAGCGCTGTCGATACCTTTAAATGTTGAAGTAACAGCAGTTCTAACTCCTATATTAACGAAGTTATATACAGTATATACTGAAATTTCTTTAAGTGTAGAAAAGAAAGATAATATTACTAAATCTGTATTAGCATGAACAAAATGCGCTATTTGGTGACCAAATGCATCCCACTTCTGCTTTATTGCACTGTTATCCGGCTCACTATCTTTTATAATTCCATATTTGCGCTTAACATAAAAATGTATCGCAAGTGGATTGAGCAAATATATTAGTGAGCTTCCAAGCCTTATAAGATGAATACCTGCACCTACTTTAATCAATATGACAGCAAGTATTGTATTTATAACAGTAGTGACTATTCTTATAAATGAATCAATATATTGTTTTTGATCAGCACTCAATACCGTTGAATATGTTAAACCAAAAAAATATTGAAAGAAAGTACTAATACCAATAATCATAACCAAAGTGAAAGTAAAAAACCAACTAAACTGATTTTCATCTTGAGTAACAGATTTGATAAACGGATAAAATGAAGCAAAAATAACCAGAGCACCTATAAAAATAAATGAGACTTTCCTTAAAAATTTTTCAGTAGCTTTTACTATTGCACTGATAACCCTTTTATTATTCTCAGCTAATGGTTTGTATAGAGCTGCTCTTGTTACTCCACCAACACCAGCGGTAAGTAGTGAAGCATAGCCTAAGAACTGCGTTATTGATGATATAATACCATTATAGCTCGACCCAAAAGTAGATAATATTAACCTTGGCACTATTAATCCATTAAATATTGCAAAAACTTCAAGCATAAGAGAGGCTACTGTATTCAAGATTGCTTTTTTACTACGCATATATTCTCCATGACATTAAATCATTTTAATTGTTTTTAGGTTAAATTCGAATATAGACTAAGCCTTTCCCTTTGAACAATTAAAAAAATTATATATCACCACTACTATCTATTCAAGCAATTGCCTAAACATGTACATTTTGCTTAAACTCTATATTAGACGTTTGGGATATGAAAAAGTTTTTAAAGTTTATTTGTATAAAAACTCATCTCGCTATTAGCATCTACTTTGTTTATTTTGTTCCATATATTACTTCTAACTACTATCGTCTCTTTATGCTATACTTACCTTGTTCAAATGTATTAAATATTGGGAGGACGCAATGAGTATAGATATAAGGAAGAAGCCCTGGCAAAGCAGATATGGTTGGATATGGTATAACACCAAGGAAGTATGGGATTCAACAGAAGAAGATATAGATAAATTAGTAAAGGGATTTCATGACCAAGGAATAAATATATTAATAGGATTCTCATCAACTCACTTTAGATGGAGCTTCTATAGACACTGGGACAAGATTAATGAATGTATTGGAAGAATAGTTAAGGCTTGTCATAAGTATGGAATCATATATGTAGAACATCATAGTAGTCATTTAACCTTTAATCCTAAAACAGAAGAAGACCTACAGTATATGCATAACATAATGGAAGGAAGAGAATCAAAGGTAGAAGATTGGCCTGGACTATTAGAAGATGCCTTAAATGATTTTGAAGTAGATGGAGTAAATATATCTGAGTTTAGACAAATATCTGGGAGATCTGGTAAATGGGGTATAACAACATACAGAGGATATGGAATGTGCTTTAATAATCCTAAATATGAAAAAGCATATTTTAAATATTTGGAAAGCCTCTATGCCATTGGCATAGATGGCATAATGACAGATGATGTCCAGTTCTTTGGAAATGATGGAATGGGCTGGAAAGCCTTTAATGCCTGTACTTGTGAGTATTGTAGAGAGAAGTTTAGAAAAGAATATGGATATGAACTACCACAACCAAAAGATTGGGAAGACTTTTATTGGGATTTCACTAATCCAGTATTTGTAGCCTGGAAGCGTTTTAAAGATGAGTCTACCCTAGCCTTTGTGTATAGGGTTAAAGCTCATTATGAAAGTATAGGGCTAGAACAATTTAGACCTAACTACATATCTGAAATATTGACAACCAATAAGACAGCCTATCCATTTGAAAGATGTGCTGATGTATGGGACTGTGTATTCCAAGAAAACTGTACAGCCAATGTTATAAAAGAGTCATACTTAAGCTTTGCAGTAGAAGCAATACATAGATTTAATATGGCAAGGAGTAATAAGGTACCTTCTATGTCCATGTTCTACCCTGTTAGAAGAGATGCCCTTTACTTCTCTTGGGCTTTAGCAAAGACTTGGGGACAACTTTATACCAACTGTGGTGGAGAAGGAACAGAAGCTAACTTTAATGAAAAATGGTTAAGAGACTTTGAGATAAAACATATATCTTCATATACAGCCCCCAATAAAGTAACAGATCTAGCCTTTATGCTATCTCAAGATACTAGAGACTACTCTGTAGGTTGTGAGACCCATCAAAGCAACTTCATTAAATGGCTACAAGCATCATACTTAAGTGGTATAGCTACTGATATGGTATTTGAATATGAGAACTACAGAGAGTTTGCTAAACACAAAGTAATAGTATGTCCTCATACAGTAATGCTAGATGATAAGGTATTAACAAAACTAAGAAGATTTGTTAAAGAAGGAGGGCATCTAATAACTATAGGTGACTTTGCTAAATACAAACCAGATGGCTCACTAAGAAAGAGAATAACTCTAGGTAATAAAAATGAAAGCTTAGGTTTAGGCAAAGTAACAGTATTAACAGATGACCAATGTCATCCTAATTTCCATTGGACAGTGAATATAAATAGGTTTGATAAAGACCTAGATAAAAGATACAAGGATGTACCTGAATACTCAGTAGACAAGCTAAGACAAACTGGTGGTAAAGCTCTATTAGAAGCTATAGATAACAAGACAGTGTTAGAAACAAAATCTACTCAAGATATACATGCAACACTGTATAAAATGAGAGGACACTATGCCCTACACTTAGTTAATATAGAAGATACAATAAGTAAAGAAGGTAAATCTAATCATTATGATCCAATCCCCTACTACTTAGAAGATGCTAAACCAATAAAGCATGATATAGATGTTAGAATTAAACTAGATATACCTGTTAAAAGTGTAATGTTATACTCTCCTGAAAGATCTAGAGCCTTGAGGGTAGACCATAAAGTAGATAATGGTACCATTACCTTTACCATACCCAAGAAGACCTTTGCTGGGTACTCATTGGTGAAGGTAAAGTAAATAATAAATAGTACAATATCCTAATTAACACTAATCCTCTCCTTATATGGGGGAGGATTTTTTTGTCTACTTACATTGATAATCAATTAGTGACTGCCTTCTATTACTCTTTAATCCATGCTAGTGTATCTATTGGCATCATCATTATTTTCTTTATCACTTTTTCCATAATAGATAGAAAAAAAGTTACTACTATGGATTTTATTATTTTTTATACCTTTACATATCTGTGCCATAGAACCATCTGTTTATTAAGCATGCTCGGTCTTAGATAGACTATTCTTTAATAGGGCAACATCTTTTCCACTTTTTCTTGGCTTTATGTTCTCAAGTATTTTTTTCTCTACCTCTGGTGTCCAATAAATCTTCAATTTTTTCCGAGTGCGAGTTATTGCTGTATAAAAGATATTATGGGTTATTAGTTCATCAACCTCGTTATTAATAATAATTTTTACTGATTCATACTCTAAGCCTTGTGATTTATGCATAGAAATAGCATATGCAATTTGAAAAGGGATAATGTCATCACGTGAAGAGCGTGGTCTTGTATCATCTTCATCAGGATTTCTACCTTTATACACTCTAAAACGAATTAAAGAGTTGTCATTTAGCTTGTTCTCAAGTAACTGGAAATCATATCCTTTGACATCCATTCCCATTAACACTGTATCTAGCTCTATATCAAACTGGATATACTCTTCTATCCCAGCATTACTGTGTTTTACTTCAATACCTCTAATTATTCCTTTCATATTGTTATATATTAACGGTGCAAAACGATCTAAATCATTGAATAAAATCCGATCATCAACTTTGAATTGTTGGATTCCCCATGAGATTGCGGGATTAGGATTAGATTCTTGCAAAAATCTATTAATATTATTAATGCCATACAGCCCATCATAATTAAGACATAGAATTATTTCATCTTCATCTGTTTTTGAAAAAATTGAGTCATCTAAGTTTGACGTATATCTATAGCGCGTTAAACATTCAAGAATATCATTATCCATATTCCTTACTCTTTTCCATAGTTCCAAGAGTCCTTTATCTTCACTTCTATAGGGTATTGTTAACTCACAGATTGAGCTTGTTGGTAGAAATTCTCTAGCTATATCAAACCAATTTCCAAACTCTATTGACTCTATTTGGTATGTGTCTCCAACTAAAACTAGCAATTTATACTTATTTGACTCAGTAAATAGAGAAAAAAGATTTAAAAGTATACTCATGTTCTTATTATTGACTGTGCTACATTCATCAATGAATATTATGTCATAGTTCTCAGTTCTTCTATTTGATTTTAATAACTTTTCTATAGTTGAAAAAGTACAGTTTGATGCTTTAACACGTCGTTTTAAGTTATCTACTGCAGGGTTAGTGTGTGCTAGAAACAGTTTTTCTTTTTCATTGAAAAACTGGGCTATATGATTTATTAGTGTAGATTTTCCTGTACCTGCAGACCCATATATTAAGGCCACCCTAGATTTTTCAAACATCTGAGTAAGTGCTTTCTTTTTTTGATCACAATCAACACCATGATTAGGCCCATCAAGCCACGCCTTAACAGCCGCTGAATAATTCTGAATTCCTTCTCCAGTAAGTCTTTTCAGGTTCCTTATGATAGATTCAACATCTCTCTTATAACCACTAATAAAGATATGGTCATTTTCTATTATTAGTTCACAGTCATCACGGTGGCCCTCATATAATACTTTCCAATATTTCTTTATCAGAAAATTAATATTATCCCCAAACCGCTTCTTAACATCAGAAACTGGTGTAAAAAGAGTCCCCTCAATTTCAGTATTATCTTTAACATATCTAGCAAGAAATTCGTGTTCACGTCCTTCTGGTGAAATACAAGCAAACACATCACGAATTCTTACTTTGGTTTCACGGGGATTGAAATTATATGGTATGTTGTTGAATGGAATAGAGCGCTTATTAACAAAAAGACCTGATAGCTTTAAGTTCGGACTCCCTTCATATTGTGCTTTTATTATTCTATTATTCAAATTTAATAGTAAGTAACGTAGAAGAGTGCTTCCAGGTGCATTTTTCAATATCAACTTGCGACAAAGATCCAGATCTTCAAAAAAGACTATATTTCTTGTTTTATGTGTTGCCTCGTTTCTAATGCGATTATAATCCTTATCAGAAAATTCAACTAGTTCACTTAAATTAATACCTTCTTCAGTTAAAAATCTCGAAATGCCTATTTGTTCTGTATTTGTTGTTGTAATCATTCTTCCTCTTACAAGCTTAGTAAAATTATAGAATTCGCAGTTTCGTATAGATACTTCCCATTCATTTATTATAAGAATAGGCATTGTTCTACCAAGCATATCAATACTACTTTTGATAAAAGAAATTTTCACAGCATAAAAATCAGTGATTTTCTTATCAGTAAAAGCAATTATTCTGTCAAACTTACTTGCATGATCACTAGCAAGAGTAAATGTAACCTCATAATATATTTTTCTTTTAGAATAGAATGTCTTTATTTTCTTAATGTAGTATTTATTATGAATAGGATTAGGCTCGTATTTGACTGTTTCTATCTTTCCAGCAATTTTGTCATAAAACTCTTGCATAGCATTATCTGTGTCTAAAGGGAACTCATCCAAATTAGCTAAAACATCAAAAGAAAATTTGTCATACATCATCTTTTTTATCTCTTTTAAATATGGATAATATTTTAGCATTAACCGCTCTGAGTTTTCTTCATTAGGTGTAGTATGTGAGACTGATTGTTGAAGTAACTTATGAAACCTAGAAATATCCAGCCACTCTGAATATCTATTTATATACTTTATGCCTTTCTTCATGTTTACCCAACTATATTCCAAATCTTCCCTCTCGTCATAAATTTTAAGAGCTATGTTATCAACAAGATCTCTTAAATTTTTAAGAGCATCCTGAGAGGCTATTGGTCTACCAACCTTTTTCGCATTGCCAATATGTCTGCATATTGCTTTATCAGCAGTAAAAATTTCTTTATCAACCTGGCGCATCAAAACATCCTCCTTTTAACAAGAAATATTTAGTTTCTTTCTGTATTTCACAATCTTTTTAACAATAACTCAGTCTTTTAAGGTGTTAATCTTTTCAATTTTTATTTCTATAATAGTTAAAAGAAAATAAAACTAACTTTTTTGTTTTTACAAATAAAAATCTAATCAAACAAGTCCGACAGTTTAATAACATCTATATCGCTTAAATAACTAAATCTCTTTTTTGCTTCTTTCTCAATCCATGCACCAACAGTGCTTTCAGTTACATAGACTTTAACATATGGTAGAAAAGATGCATTATATGCATCAATTATTGAATTTTTCCCAATGTCCTTTGGTTTATTGGATATAAACATGTTTTTTATGAAAGCAAACATCTCTAAACTCTTATACCTACCCAATTCAGTAATAGGAAAATAGTTTTCTGCTAGTCTAAAGCTTTCATTCATTGATCTTAATAAATTTTTATCAAAGTTTTGAATCCATTTTCGGTCATACCCAGTATACTTCCACAGATTTATTTCTTCTTCAAAGTTAGCATACATTTGCTTCTTTGCTTTTAGCAAGTTAGGATCAGTCTCCATTGCCATCAACAATGTGCTGATTTGGATTTTTAGTATTTCTTTTATTCCTGTTGCTGCAATAATCATTTCTTTATCAAACTCCGAAGAAATTTTTTCAAATTCTATAAGCTGCGGATATGTGTAACTAATCAACAATGGAATAACATCAAATGTTTTTATTACAGATTCTCGACTCTCTCCCTTTGCTCTTGACAATTCATATATATTAAAAAGGGATGTTACAAAAATAAATTCTCCACTAATTGCATATTTCATTAAAAAGTTTCTTGCTGTAGCCTGTGTGTTTTTTGAAATCCCATTAATAATATTTGTGTCAATATATACAAGCTTGTAAGAATGACCGCTTGGTGTATAAAGCATTTTTCCACCTCTTCAATTGTAATTATAGGTTTATTATATGACTCTAGAACCTAATTAACAACTTAAGCGTTTTTATTAAGGTAAATATGCTAGAAAAAAAATTAGGTCATTCAATATGTATTCCTTTTAAGTTTATGTTGTTTTATGCTAAGATGAAGGTATAACAAAAATAATAATATTGGCAATGTGTTAAAAATAACTCGTACCTAAATAAATAGGAGGTCTTGTTACATGAAAAACAACTTATTTTCTTATGCAACTAGTGAACTATCTCAAGATGCATTTATTTGCTATCTTTTTTCTTTTGCTTTTCCAGAGTATGAAAATAATGATACTGCATTAGCAACCTGTGCAAAAGAACTGCTTGGCCAAATGCTTAAAACAGATAATTACAATGGCCTAAAAGTAACAGACATAAAACGTCAGTACAAAAGAATTGATATTCTTGTAATAGTAAATAATAACACCTATATTATTATAGAAGACAAAACCTTTACCGGACAGAAAAAAGACCAGCTAAAACGCTACAAGAAAGCATTAAAAGACGAAGGAATAAATGAGGAGAATATTCATTGTGTTTTCTTTAAAATAGTAGAACAAGCTTTCCCAGAAGCAAACGTCGTAAACATCACCCGTAAAGATTTATTAAGATTATTCAATAAATATAAAAGCAAGAATCAAATATATAATGATTATAAGTATTACTTGGAGCATATTGAAAAGGATGTTGCAAGTTTTGAGCATCTCCCTATTGGAGACTGGAGAAAGCTAACCAGCCATGCTTACAGAGGCTTTTTTACTCATTTAGTAAATAAAAAGATCATTGATACTTCAAAAGAATATGGCTGGAATTATGTCAATAATCCAGCTGGAGGATTTTGGGGTCTATGGTGGTATTACTTTTCACGAGATGAACTCAATAGAATAGGCCTTACTAAGGAATATGTAGATAACCTTTACCTACAGATAGAAGATAATCGAATAGCTGTGAAGCTTAGTGCAGAAAAATCTGAAGATAAGAACCTTACAACTGATATGCGTTGGAAGCTATATTCTTTCTTCTCCAAAACAGTAGAGGGTTTTCAAAAGCAAACATATAGAAAAGGAAAATTTATGACAGTAGGCAGTATCAATTATGATATGAGTAATTACAGAGAAAAAATAGAGATTATGGAAAATGCTTTTGATATCTTAAAGCTTACTTCCCTTTAATAAATATTGAGTTATTTTTCAATAAGGGACCAATAGACTTTAAGTATATTAATTAGAATATTGCAAAACACATGGGTCTTTCCAATTTGAATCATTTGGTGCACTGTAAGGACAAGTACTAAGAATTTCAAATAGTAAATAGATTGAGAGGTAACTAGTCATGAATTATAAAGAAGCGCAAAGAGCACACGTTCAGAATCTAATTAAAAGCAGTAATATCTTCTATGGTGATAGGGGCAATGGCACATTTAGAAAAACTACATATCCTTTTGTCTTACAAAAGGCTGATAACAATCTATATGCTCCAATTCTAGATTGTGTAAAACAGTATTTTGAAAAAAACAATATTACATGGTGGAATGGTGGGGTTACAAATCATCCCCTTTCATCGCAGATTGCATGTATAAACCACTTATTTCCAATAAGAAATGATAAAGATGTAGTTCTTAAGATTATGAAGCACTTCAAACCAGACCTCAAAGAAGTCTTGCAAATAGACTCGGACACATATAATCCTGCATACATTCAGTTTGAAGCTGTAAGTGATAAAGATTATCTTAAAGAGAACTCATCTAAAAGAGGTAGTTATTGCACATCCATTGATGCCTTGGTTTATGGAATTTTGGAAGATAGTAAAAAAATAATCTTCCCAATAGAATGGAAATTCACTGAAGTTTATTATAATACTGATAAATCAGAAGGCAGTAGTGGAGACACTCGTAAAAAAAGATACACATGCTTGATAAATCATTCAGCTCAATTAAAAGATGCAAACCATAGTTTTTTGTATTTTGAACCCTTTTATCAGTTAATGAGACAGACTTTATGGGCTGAACAGATGATTGCACATAAAAATGATGAAACCATAAAGGCAGATGAGTATTTTCACATACACGTTATTCCAGAAGAAAACAAGCAACTATTAAATAGGACATATAAGTGTAGTGGGAAGAACATGAAAAATACATGGCACTTATGCATAGGAGATCAAGATAAATATATAACAGTTACACCTAAAGAATTTCTGTCAGAGCTACCTTATGAAAAGTATAATGGCCTTTTAGAATATCTTGAAAATAGGTATTGGTGAGATATTGATAGGACTCTGTATCAGAATTCAAATTTCTCTGCTAGCAGATTTTTTTAGTTAATATAAATGTTGTCCCAGATTATATGCATCTTAAATATAAACTAAGCAATCCATCAGTTTTTTAAAACAATAAAAAAACTAATATAGAAGTTGCATGTAAACCTATACATTTTGATATAATCCCCATAGGAGTACCTCATGTCAGACTTGAGTAACCGTATTGAACTATTAAAGGAATTTATAGGCTTATCTATAAATATAGAAGAAGTCTCTTGTATAAGTGATAAAAGATTTGGTTGTGACATTATTGATGGAAATACCTTTCTTGTATATAACCTTTCTGATATGCGTCTAGTTATAGGTCCCTTTGTCTTGTCTTCTTCTAACTTAACTGGTACTGATAATACCTCCCTTATTACCATAACCGAACAAAGGCTAGATGCTATTATTAAGCTATGTGATATTGTTTTTGCTGATTATTCTCATGAATCTTCTGAACTTCCCTTCTTCTTCTCAACAGTTGAAAAAGCCATTGCACAAAGAAGAGCTGCACAGTTACCTGCATATGATTATGAGGCTATAAAGCAGTACTTAGCAGATGCAATGTTCTCTGGTCCAGACAAGATTCTTGTAGACTATATGCATCATGTATTTGAATATAATATTCCTGATGTTATAAGCTCAGACCCAGTACATACAAGAAAGATATTATCCTTTACCTTTTTATCTATGCTTACAAAAACAGCTATAGAAGCAGGTATGGATGTTATAGAGGCATTTGTAATAAATGATTTGTATTTATCGTTTCTGGATAAGGCCAATGACATTAAACAAATGGACAAGCATTTGTTTAATGCCATTTGTACCTTCTCTTCTAAAATGAGAAAAAGCAAAGCAGTAAAATGTGGAAGATATGTATCCCATTGTATAGCTATTATCACAAACAATCTCTCTCAACCCCTAAAACTGAAAGACATGGCTTTAGATCTTGGTATATCCCCTGAATACTTGTCACGTCAGTTCGTTATTGAAACAGGTAAAACATTCACTGAGTATTTAAAAGCCTTTCGAATGGCTGAGGCAGAAAGGCTTTTAAAATACACAAATGAAACATGTGCCAACATTGCATTTCTTACAGGTTTTTCATCTTGTGCCCATTTTTGCAAAGAATACAAGAAATACCGAGGTGTGAGTCCTGGCAAATCAAGAGCTGTTTAACTGCTATTAATACTCTATCCTGATAATTCCTTAGTTTAAATATTGTTTTTTCTTTTTAGAATAACACTAACAACACTAACAATTTGTTTTATTTACTTCTTTCTAATTGTTTACTTAAATAATTTCTAACTCTTAAGACATCCTCATAACGAGGAGCAGTACCATTAATATAATTTGATAAAACGACATCACTTTTTTTAATATCATTTCTTGATACAAAGTCTGAATAACGAAGTATTTGGCAAACACCTTTCTTCTTAGTCAAAAGATATATATTGTCCTTTCTATCAAGCATATCTAGTATTTCAGGATAATGGGTGGTAAAGATTAAACAGGCTCCATTTTTATTTATATCCTTATCTAAAAATAGTTGAAGTATAAAATAGACAAGCTTTTTATTCATATGCTGTTCAATCTCATCGATTACAAGATATCCTCCATATTTAAGAGTGTTTATGAACTTATTAAACAGCTGTATGCCCTTTATTGTTCCTGAAGAAAGAATTGAAGTAAGATTATCCCCTCTTATTAATACAGAATCCTCATTAGCCTCTTCTTCTGCTCCTTCTATATTTAAGTCTCCATCTTTTATATAAGTTTCTAAAATATTATTATCAAATAGATTTAAGATACTGTCATCTATATATCCAATACTCTCAGGTATTTGGTTAAGTATGGGATCAATCATATCTTCAAGAAAAATAGACTTATTCTTTGTGACATAAGCAATGATGCTTATGTCATTTGCTAAAAGAGAAAGTTCATTTCTCTTTTCTAACTCACTTCTTTTTATCAGTACATTGTCTTGTTTATACTCAAATACATCAGATTTTTTCTTTAATGAAGATAGCTTTTTTGAATAAATTATTTCCTCTGAAAAGAAAAAGCATTGCTCATTATTGTCCATCCTATTCCTATTATTTGTCCCTATATAAGATTCCAGTCTATATAGTTTCTTATCAGTAATAAAATCAACTTGGATAATACTTCCCTCTCTTAAGACAGGATATGATTTAAATTGAGTATTCAGGTTCAAGCTTGTGCTTTTGACCAATAGGTCCACTACATTCACAACAAGTCTTAAGACTGATGTTTTTCCTGAAGCATTTAAACCAGTTAATGCAATAACATTCTGACAACTTAACTTATCATTTATCTTTGTTACAGAATCTTCATTCATTATTCTATCAGCTGCAGTAAAGTCCATTTCCAAGCCTTCTGTAAAGATATTGATATTTTCTAGTTTAATCCTTAATAATTTCATCTTTCTACCACCTTTATATTAATTATGAAGCAATAAAATGGTATTGTAAACAGATTTTGCGTTTATATTATCATTTATCTTCTAGATTCCACATATTCTTGGTGATTTAATCTTATTTTACTTATATCCATATACCTCTTACCTTATAATACCCTTTGCCTAGAACGTTGGCTAATCAATTTCCATAATACATATATTGCCTTTAATGTTTCTTAATAGAAATACCAGGCTTTCGCCTGGATATTCCTATTTCCCCCCATATCTAATCGTAAAATGTTATTGAGATAATCTATTCTATCTTTTTCTTTTTATAACTTTCTTTTCTTCTTACTTCTCATCTAATATTTTCTTTTCTTTGTTCAGTCATTTTTTGTTTTTCTTGCTATTTCTCACTCTTCTCTTACATACCTCACTCTACAGTCTCTTCTAGCTCACTAAGAATCTTCTTATGAAGGTTCCTGTTGAGGTTATAAGGTAGGAAGAGAAGCATACCAATTATGACAAGACCTACAGGAATGATGGTTCTAAGAGCAAGCATAGAGTTAAGGACTACTTGTGGTTGAGCTTGATTAGCTATGAAGCCAGCACTATCTAGCACCACCCCTATAAGCCAAGCTGCAATAGCCATACCTGCTTTTTGAGTTGCAGTCAACGCCGATATTATAAGTCCGGCTGCTCTAACTCCACTTTTCCATTGACCATACTCAACTGTGTCAGGTAACATGCCAATGAAAAGAGCAAAGGGTACAGACATAAATAAGTAGCTACCCATAATACCTACAAAGGAAATGGTAATGTTGTTAGGTATAAAGTACATAAGAAGAAAGAAGAGACATCCTACTACCCCTCCACTTAAGGCAGCATACTTCTTATCCATAAGCTTAACAATTGCTGGAGTAAATACCATACCGACAGCTGCACAAAGACTTCCCGCTAATACAGCTATTGTATATAGCTCACTTCTGTCAAGGACATATTTAAAGTAGTACATCTCTACAGAACGAAACATACTAAATGCAACCTGAAAGAAGATAAAGAAAAGAATTAAAGAAATTAAAGGCCTATTGGACCATACTGCTTTAAATTGAATCTTTAATTTAATCTTCTCTTTCTTTTGAGGTATTGCCTTTTCTTTAGTATTGAAAAAGCAAACTAGAAAGATAGCTACTGCTAGCACTGCAAATATGGAATATGTGTAGATATAGCCTTCTTGAAGGTTTTGTCCTAAAGCCTCTGTCATAGGCTTTGCAAGTACCACTACAAGCATTGCCCCTATAGCTGCAAATATGCTTTTAATTGAACCTAAGGAGCTTCTCTCTTGAGAATCTGTGGTTAGGTTTGCCATAAGTGCATTATATGGTACTGCAATAAAGGTAAAGGCCATCCCCCAAAGATTAAAGGTAACCGCTGCCCATACTATCTTCCATGTATAACTTACATCAATAGCCATAAATGCAAGCACAGTAAACAAAGCAACAGGTATAGCACCCCATAGGATATATGGGCGGTATTTACCATGTTTACTATTTGTTCTATCTGCAATCATACCCATTAGAGGATCATTGACTGCATCCCATATTCTTGAGAGCAGTAATATTATACCTACTGCCCCTGCCCCAATACCAAATACATCAGTATAGAAAAAGAAGAGATAATTTGATATGCCCCCTACTAAAAAGTTAAGAGCAACCTCCCCTATCCCATATCCGATTTTTTCTTTGAATTTCATTTTAATGTTTGTTTGCAAGTTTTCTATCTTTTCCATCTTTTATTTCCCCCCTAGGTATATGGTTAACTTGTCTTTGTTATTAAGTACTGCAGTTTCTTTTAACTTGATACTTCCATTCTCATGAGTAAACTCTAAATCATTCTCACTTAGCCTTACCCTTATAACCTTTCTATCCTTAATTTCTTCACTCTTGAATATATCTATTTTAAGCATACCCTCAAGAACATTTACTACCATTGTCTTTTCTTCATTTTCTATTGTTCTAAATTCAAATGTCCCATATGCTTCTTGTAATGACCACATGGCTTTAAAAGGGTCGTCTTTTGTTATTGGGGAAAAACCAATCATCTTGTCTGCTCCATGGTACTCAAGACCTAAGAAGGTATTTAAGAGGGCATAACTGGCCATAGAACGAACATAATTAGTGCCACTTTCAAACTCTCCCCAGGGATTTCTTTTATAGCCATCATATCTATCTCTAACAGCTCTAACCATTTCAAGCCCTTTATCTATTTTCCCATTTTGTATCATGTGACATGCTGCTTGATACTCCATACCATGAAAGGACTCTTGAGAATAGGGTGCTGGAACATGAGGCTTATCTCCTTTAGGCCATTCACAATTAACTGTACATGCTTCATCATATAGGGCATATACCCTATGGGTATTAGCATAATCTCTCATACTCTTTTTAAAGTTGTATTTGTAGATTGAATCTAGGGCTTTATCTACCTTATCCTTATCTAGTATTTCACCCAGCCCCGCCATGTTTGCATGCCATTGAGCAGCAACTTGGTCAATATAGCAGCCGGTGCCCAGTTGATACTTAATTTGTCCACTTTCAGGGTTCCAATAACTCCTGTCATAAGATTCTCCATACATTGTCCAACAATAGGGATAGCCATCCAGTAGATTCCTATCAGTAATATCTATCTTTTGGATGTAGTAATCCCCATTAAAGAGATTTTCATCAGTCCACTTTTTTCCCTTCTCAAAGAGTTCTCTGTATTCTATTTCTTTTTTCTCATCACCTAAGGCTTTTGCCATTTCTGAACAAGCTTTAAGGGCAGCTAGATAGTAGGCATTTAACCATCCATTGGGGCCAAATAGTTCCATATCCAAGGTATGATGTTGTGCACCCTCCATTACACCATCTTTGTCATAATCCCATTTATCAGGATTATGTTCTGACCAAGCAAACTCTAAAGAAAGCTTTACTTTATCCCACATACTTTCAAGCCACTTGGTATCTCCTGTTATCTTCCAGTCTCTATAGACTTTAATAACTGTACCAAACTGACCATCTACACATGCTCTAAAGGCCCACCTAGGAGAACCAAGAGGAACACTGATCCTAAAGGTCATAGCACCGCTTTTCCTTTGATTATACTTATACTCACTATCTCTTAGGGTTCTTTCAAGTTTTGGGTATAAAAAAGGTAAGGCATATGCATAATTTAAAACATGGGTACATGAACCCTCACAACATCCTGTAGTGCTGTTGCACCCTTCAAAAAAGTACATCTCTCCATTTGGTAATCTCAGTACTGCAGGGCTTTTAAGAGTTGATAAATTTGCAGATACTGCATCAATCACCTCAGCTGGAAGAGTTGAGTTGAAAAGAGCATTCTTGAAGCTTTCTGTTTTTCTTAAAAGACTGCTAAAGTGTCTCATAGCATAAAGACCTGCACTTTTTGAGTCAGAGTAAATTGTTGCATAATGGTTTTTCCATACTGGGTCTGGCATTACTTCACCTTCAGCTAAGGGCTCAGATGGTATCTCAAAGGGCCTCCAAGTGTTTGTCACATTTGGAAAGTACCATGACAGAACAAAGGGAATCTTTCCGGTTTTTCCTGGCTCTACAGTTATACTGGTAGCAATAGTTGCTGTATCTGATGCATGTACCATATTCCCATAAATAGTTCTTGTAGCAGGATTCTCTTTGTACTCTCTGTCAATAAATTCCTTTTGTTCATTAAACTCTCTCCAAAAGGTAGTAAGTTCATCTGCAAACTTTCCCCTATACCAATATCTTTGGTGTCCCCCGTCATCACCAGTTGTTACCATGGTAAGATTTCCATACTTTGTTGATTTCTTATCAGACATATCTGTACCTAGTTCCATATATCTATATTTACCTTTATTGGTATAGGTATTTACAGATGTGCCATCAGTAAAGGGATTTTTACATGAAAAAGCTATAGTGTACTTTAATGGTACATCTGTATCATTTTTCACTTTAAATTCAAACATTGCTGCTGGTATGGAAGAGTTCAAGTCATCATGGGGTATAAAGGGGTTAAAGGCCTTTAATGATAATCTTCCTGGAAATCCTTTTGCCTTGTAATTAATGGTAGCAATAGGAAATTCTCCCTTAAAAGACCAATCAGGAAAATTAGGCAATCCTGTCATTCTTTCTCTTTTTACTCCATGGCCGTAGCCTTGCAATAGTGCTGTTAGCTCTCCAGCATATGGAGGCATATAGTCTCCTGCTATTACACGACTGTCAATTATTTTTTCATCTTTTTCAGTTTTAATGGCAAAATGAGTAAAGCCATTATATGAACCTTTATTAGGGCGGTTAAATATTTCCCAGTCTACAAGCATGCCGTTACCACCAAGGCCAATGCTTCCGGTTCCTATTCCACCAAGTGGAAAGGAAATTTGGGAGGTGTATTGTTTGACATATGATTTTTTAGCCAATTTAATCACTCCTTTCCAATATTCACTTTTTCTTTTGTTATATCTATATTTTATTTCAATCTACCCACTCCCCCTTATACTTTCATGACTTTTATTGTATTTTGATGACCTTAATATTTAACAGCCAATAATAAATCCTTAACAGGTACATAGTCACAATTTGTCTTATGTAACATTAATTTACAAAACACTTCGTTCACATTACTTAACTGAATTGATATATTTGCTTTGCAGTCAACAAATGAAATTAAGACAAGGTCCTAGTTAGAGTGGAAAAAAGAGAAATAATAAAAAAGAGAAAAGAAATAGAAAATATAGCTAATGTAAGGAATAAAGGAATATTTAAATGGATAAGACAGAATTTGATAATAAAGTTATCTCTGAGATTAAAGAAAAAGCACTTAAAAGCCTAATGAACTATGGTAAGCAAAATGATGTGCTAGGTAGCCAAGTATTTAGCATACTAGAGCAAGAGGCTACTGTGTTGTATTATCCTGTACAGGATAATAATATTTGGGGATTCACAAAAAAGATTAAAGACAAGGTCTTTGTTTGGATAAATACAGCTATAGCTTTTGAAGATCAAGTATTAACAGCAGCTTACGTCTTGTACCATACATGGTATGACAATAAAGATGGGATAATTATGGAAAGAGATGAAAGGTTGCCTAATAACGAAAGAGAGACAATAGCAGAGCGCTTTGCTACAGAGTTTTTGATTAATGAAAACTTATTAGAACAACAAATAATCACATACCACATAAATACTGAGAATTTAAGAATACAAGAGATCCTAAGATTATCAAATATATTTACAGTCCCTTATGACACAATGGTAAGAAGACTTTATGAGATAGGAAGAATAAATAAAGAAGTATATGACCAACTTATATCATTCACAGAACAAGAAATAGAAATCTGGAGAAACAGACTTGGTTTTAGAATCCTATCAGCAGAAAATGATATAGCTACTGGTAATCTTGTTGATTTAGCACTTAAAGTCTATGAGGAGAAAATTATAACTATAGAGAGGCTTGAATACCTTCTTAGTCTTGCTAACTTTAAGTTAGAAGATATGGGTATTGATTATACAGATACCAATTCTTTCCCAACTCATGAAGAGCTTGATGAAATAATGAATGAAAACATATAAATGGAAAGTTTTGATATCTTAAATATTACTAATCATTGATAACTGAAATATATATATCTTCTACTCACAATCTACTCTGATAAATTCCTTGATATCCTAGGTCTTTCTTTTACCATGTTTTTAATGAACTGAACAAACTCTAAAGAGACCTTTCTGCTAAAGATAAGGTTAAAGATAAGAGTTAAACCTAAAGCTATACCAAACACAATGAAGCCATTTACTATCCAAGATAGATAAGTATCTGGGGTAGGTAATTTTAGAAGAATAATAGAAAGAACTATAGAAGATATAATTATAATGTTGAGACAGAATCTTAATATGAGAGGTCTCATACTCTCTTTTAAAATGTTTCTATGTACATAAACTGAATATTGAACAGATCTAAATATCATAGCTACTAAGGTACCTATAGTAATACCAACAAGACCATACTTTTGTATTAGTATCAAAGATAAAACAATATTAATTGCAGCTTCAATGATAGCCCCATTTCTAGTCTGCTTGTAGTGTCCCGCTGCCCTAGCCACTGCTTGGTAAGGGATCCTAATAGATATGAAAAAGCCTACAGCTGCTAATAGATAACCAAATAAAGGTCTATGGTAATTAACATCAATAATACCCTTAGTATATACACCAACAAAAGAAGTAATTAATAATCCCATAGAAGAATAAAGAACAACAGCTATACCTTGCATTAAAAATTCAAAAAGATTTAGATTTTTACTTACCTTATCCATTTCGCCTTTGGCAATCATATTGCCAAAGGCAGCCTCTATACCAGTTGAAACAGAAGAAACTAAGGTACTAACACTAAAGGCTACCATGTTGTATACGGTATATACAGAAATCTCTTTTAAGTTTGAAAAGAAGGAAAGAAAAACTAAATCAGTATTACCATGAACAAAAAAGGCAATCTCATGGGCAAAGGCATCCCACCTTTGTTTAATAGCATCATTATTAGGCTTAACAGAAGAATCAATCATATACTTCTTCTTAGTATAGATATGAACAATTATGGGGTTAAGCATAAAGATTAAAGATGCTCCTAACTTAATGGCATGTATACCAGCTCCAAACTTAATTAAGGCATAAGCAATAACTGTATTACCTATGGTAGTAAAAATTTGGATAATAGTATTAATATATTGTTTTTGGTCAGCATTAAGAACCAATTGATAGGTCATACCAAAGAAATACCTAACAAAGGTACCTAGGCCTAATATTATGACTAAAGAAAAAGTAAAGAACCAAGAAAAATTCTCTTCATCCCCACTAACAGATCTTAAAAAAGGATAAAGAGAAGCAAAGATTAAAAGAGCACCAGAGAAGATTAAAGCAATACGCCTTAAAAACATTTCAGTAGCCCTAACAATAGCACTTATCTCTTTATAGTTCTTTTCAGCCAATGGTTTATATAGGGCTGCCCTTGTTACTCCACCAACACCTGCTGCTAATAAGGTAATGTACCCAATGAACTGAGTTATGGAAGAAGTAATACCATTATAGCTAGAACCAAAAGTAGATAGAATAAGTCTTGGAATAATAAATCCACTAATTACTGAGACTAATTCTAGCAACAATGAAGATGTTGTATTAATAAGGGCTTTTCTACTTCTCATGAAATACTTATACTTTCTTTGTCTTTTCTAACATTTGAATTATACCATAGTTGAATTGCAAAAAAAGAGCAACCTCAGGAGCTGCCTCTTTTTACAATTACTATCCCTTAACAGTACCTAGTTCTATTAATCAATGAATTTCCTTCTCTACCTACTAATACTTAGTCTCGTTAACTATTGATACCCAGTACTATTAATAGCTTCTCTGGCTTTGATTCTTTCCGTTAATAGTACTCAATACTACTAACTACTAGTATCTTGTCCTATTAACTATTAGAATTTTGTACTGTTAACTATTAATATCTAATCCCATTAACTACTAGTATCCAATCTCATTAACTATCGATACCCAGTCCCATTAATAGCTTCTCTTGTTTTACTTCTTTCTGTTAATAGTATTTGGTCCTACTAATTATTAGAATTTTGTACTATTAACTACTAATATCTAGTCCCATTAACTACCAGGACTAGTCTCACTAACTATTGATACCCAGTCCCATTAATAGCTTCTCTTGTTTTACTTCTTTCTATTAATGGTATTTAATCCTACTAACTATTGGTACCTCGTCCTGTTAACTATTAGAATTTTGTATTATTAACTATTAATATCTAATCCCATTAACTACTAGTACCCAGTCTCATTAACTATTGATACCCAATACCATTAATCGCTTCTCTTGTTTTACTTCTTTCTGTTAATGGTATTTAATCCTACTAACTACTGGTACCTTGTCCTGCTAACTATTAGAATTTTGTATTATTAACTATTAATATCTAATCTCATTAACTAATAGTACCAAATATCATTAACTATTAAGACCCAGTACCATTAATAACTTTTCTTTCTTTGTTCCCTTCTGTTAATAGTATTTAATACTACTAACTATTGGTACCTCGTCCTGTTAACTATTAGAATTTTGTATTGTTAACAATTAATACCCAGTCTCATTAACTATTTATGCCCAGTACCATTAATCGCTTCTCTGTCTTTGTTCCCTTCTGCTAATAGTATTTCATCCTACTAACTATTGGTAACTTGTCCTGCTAACTAATAGGATTTTGCCTCATTAACTATCAGTACCTTATACTATTACCTACCATTAATCCCCTCCATAAAGGCTTCCCTACCAAAGAAAGATGTTGTTGTCTTGTATTTCGCTAAGGCTTCTTCATGGTTTACTCCATTTGCAACTACATCTTTGATGTATGTAAGACTAGCTATAGACCATTCATAGGCTATAAAGATATATAGGTCATCATCTGGTTCTAGGTAGTTAGCTGGTAGGTAATAGAGTTTATCCTGGTATTCATTAAATATCTCATACCTTCTTACTAGATCTTTATTATTCTCTTCTTTCATATAGTTGTCCCATATAGGGTTACCTGAATTATATGAAGAGCTGTAGTTAAGGCTACCTACATCAAGGGCATAATCGGGATGACCTGTAACTAGGTTAGGAATTCCTTGGTTTGCTACTTCCTTTGTGTTTTGATCATATTGATAATAAAGAAGGTAGACATTCTTAGAATCTAGGTAATACCCATTATTAGCCTTTATATTATCTTGCCTAATACCATATCTGAAAGTATAGAAAGATTCTGGACTACCAAAGGCTAAATCAATATAGGCATTAATAACTTCTTTTGGCTCTTGTGTATAGATACTTAAAACATTAGGATAACCAAAGCTTAGTTGGTAGTAATTTAAGTTAGTAGATAAATAATCTGATGTTAAGGCTCCTACTCCTACCATGTAGGCTGAAGGTGTTTGTTTTTTTAATTCATTCTCCCAAGTTATTAACCAGGTATCCCAGTAGAAGCAAGATCCTATATAGCCTTCAGATACTAAGCTTCTAGCTTGCGCTGTATTTAATACAAAGGTATCTGGATGCATAAGACCTTCAAGGTAGCATTTACGTAAAAAGCTAGTGGCTTCTGCCATTCTTGGTTTGACTAGGGAATCCTCCCACTGTCCAGTGTGAGGATTCCAAACAGGTAGAAGGTCCCCTGCATGATTAGTCCTTACATCATAGGCTTGAAAGATATCTTGTAGCATATATGTGTTGGAAGAAACAAAGCCAAAGGTATCTAACTTACCTGATTGATTAGGGTCATTTAATACAAAGGCCTTAGATACTTCATAGAAGTCAGATAAGGTACTAGGTTTTTCTAGATTTAAGAAAACTAACCAATCCCCCCTTATAGACCTTACAAACCAAGAAGGAAGATTGTCAGAACCTTTAGGTAAAGCCCATACTTTACCATCTTTAGTATAGAGGTCCTTCCACTCTTGAGGAACTATATTAATCCAAGTTTCATTGTCAGATAAGAGAGCATCTAAAGAGTATATATAGCCCATATCAGCCCAAAAGAAGACTTGTTCTCTGTCTAATATGGATACTATACCAGTTAGGTCTTTACTTGCCATTTGGGCTGATATGGTGGCTGTATAGAAAGCTAGGTCGTAACTATTGATACAAAATTCTATTTGGTACTTATCTGATAAGTAGTCTTGAAAGTTAAGTTTCAAATCTAGATTATCATTAGCTTTACCATAATAGTCTAGGGTAGTTATATCTATCCTTTTAGGGATATTATAATTCTTCCCTAATACTCCGCTTCCTTTGTCATCACTTCCATCTCCATTATTCCCGCTATCATCTTCATTATCATTCCCAATACTAATAGCTGGTCTATATAGGTTGTATTGGCCAAAACCTAAGATATTGCCATCTTTGTCTTTCGGATTTATTCTTACAGATCTGTCTACTATGGTATTCATAGGCCTAATACCAGATATAACTAAATTATCTGTATTAACAAAGCAGTATTGAATAACCTTACGATTATATATATCTGCTAGGGTATTAATATGAAGGTTTCTAATATTCCCATAGTTATATATCTTACCTTCAATCTTTTCTAATCTATTCCCCTCTATATCTCTTTTTATCTTATCTATACTCTCGTCTCTACTACCTTCAGTTTCCTTATCACCTTCTAGTATTAGGTTTTTTATAGAGCTGTTAGGGCATAAGAAAAAAGACTCCCTTAAGGTTGTTTTAAGTATTACCTCTTGGAAGTCTCCTTCTAATTTTAATTTAGTGTCACAGGGTCTTATGTATATACTCTTTACATTACCCCCATCACATGTGACCTTAAACTCTTTTAGCTCTTTATTCTTTCCTTCTAGGTTGATATGGAGCTTATTTATCTTTACACTGCTACCTATACATATGCTAGTAGCTTCTTCTATTACTAAACACCCATCCACCTCTATATTCTCTAAATAGATACTATCTCCTCTTAATATGATATCCTTCTCTATTTTTAATGTAGTTCTACCTAAAAAACCTGTAAGGCTTAAAAAAAGCAAAACTAAAAACAAGAGAACCAAAATCCTTCTCATAGACGACTCCCTTCTTCTACAATATGTTTTTCTTCTTTTGTACAATTCAAGTCAAAAGACATCTTTTTATTGTTACATTATTCATGATCTGTAATGTTTTAAATTATATTGAAAAAATATATAATATGCAACAATATTTTTACATATATTTACAATTATTCTTAAATATTTATCATTAAATTATCCTTACATATATTTCCATTAAATCCTTTACCTTTTAATACCCAAACAAGTCTAGTATTCTACTTCCTTTCTTCTCTTCTCTTTCTTTATTTCTTTCCTTTTCCTTTTCCTCTTTTCTTCCTCTTTTGGTTTCTTCTTATCTTCCTTTTTCCATTCCCTTCTCCTCCTCCCCTATTCTTTTGCTCTCTTTTCTTTTTTTGTTCTTTCTTCTTTTTATCACTACTAGCCAAAACTTAGTATAATGGAAACAGTAAGATATATTGCAGCATAAGGGTTTATGGCAGTATAGATTAGCATGAGGCAGTATAGTTGAATGAGATTATAAGAAAGAAGGAGGAGTGTAAACAGCTAAGGGCTGTATTATGCAAAAGGTGTTATGAAATTTAATTGGGTAACTTTAAGGGTAAGAGATATGAAAAAGAGTCTAGACTTTTATCAAAATGATTTAGGTCTAGTATTAGATAGAAGATTTGGTCAAGAGAATATGGAGCTAGCCTTCTTAGGAAGAAAAGACCAAGCAAAGGTAGAGTTAATATGGGAAAAGGATTTAGTATTGGATAAGGTAGGACAAGGAGTATCTATAGGGTTAGAGCCAGAGAATTTAGAAGAATTAGTAGAATCATTAAAAGCTAAAGGATATAGCTTGATAGGGCCCATATCTCCTAATCCACATATAACCTTCTATTACATTACTGATCCTGATGGCTATACTATTCAGTTATCTAAGAGTATATAAAGGGTTAAAGAAGAAACTAAAAAAAGAGGGCAAAAAGATAGTTGAAGGAAAAGAAGAAGTTTTTTGAAGAAGTTTAAAAAAAGAAAACTCTATCTATTCATGATTTGATAGAAGGTGTTAGAAATTAGATGAATAAAGAAATTAGATTATGGGAGGATATGAAATGAAATTAAGTAAAAGATTAGAAGATGCATTAAATACTCAAATAAACTTAGAGATTGAAGCTGCATATACCTATAAGGGAATGGAGCAATATTTCTTAGAAGCAGGTATGGCACAATATGCTCACTTTTTTAATGAACACGTTAAAGAAGAATTAGAGCATGCAGGAGATTTTAAGAAGTTTATAGAAGACGTTGATGGACATGTAGTATTTAAGGCTATTAATGCAGTTTCCACTGAATACGATTCAGCTCAGCATGCCTTTGAAGCAGCTATGGACCATGAGAAAAAGATATCTGCCAGCATTATTGGAATATTAGAAATTGCAATTGAAGAAAAACACTATGCAGCAGAAAACTTCTTAAGAACCTATGTAGATGAACAAGTAGAAGAAGAAGATCTATTTAGAAGTCTACTTGATGCTATTAAACTAGCAGGTGCTAAGGGAGTAGCTCACTACCACTTAAGAGATCTCTTAAAGCATGATGACGAAGAAGATGAAGAGTAAAATAAGGAAATAATTTCTAAACTAAAAGGCCCTAAGGGCCTTTTAATTTAGTCAAAAATATCTATTTGTTCATATTGACAGGTAAGTATCTTAAGATTAGTCTTAACTAAAAATACAAACTAAGAGACTGTGAAATAGTTTGTGTATGAATACCCTCCAAGCTAAGGTAAAATAAAAAACATATAGCATGGAGGGTTTTCTTATGGCAAGAAAAAGACCAGAAAGTAAAAATCAAAAATTATTAGACATG
>Ga0265293_10004250_pt1 | contig 25480 bp, 21 predicted proteins | sample Munlanlewell138R_FD_192505 | JGI IMG/M metagenome (GOLD analysis project Ga0265293, IMG submission 192505) | Leachate microbial communities from a municipal landfill in Southern Ontario, Canada - Leachate well 138R | ecosystem: Engineered > Solid waste > Landfill > Unclassified | place: Canada...
CTTCTAAAGAATTGATTAAAGCAATAGTTAATCAACGTTCAATTAAGAGCTCAGAGGAGATTATAGAAATAGAAAAAGCTATTGATACTGCATATAATATGCATACTACTATGATGAAAATGGCTATTAATCTTGATACATTTGAGTACGAAATTGCTGGAAGAATGGAGGGAATTGCCCTAAGTGGAGGTGGACCTGTTTCTTTCCCAATAATTCTAACAACTCATGGAGAAATACTTCACGGTCATGACCACAGTCTAAAGCTAAAGAAGGGTAGAATGTTGGTTTCGGATGGAGGTTGTGAAACTCCAAGTGGTTATTGCTCTGATATTACTAGAACAGTCCCATGTGGAGGTAAGTTCGATTCAAGACAAAGGGCAGTTTACCAAGCAGTGCTTAATGCAAACCTTGAGGCAACAAAGATGATTGCTCCAAATATTCCATATCGTGATGTCCATCTTAGGGCTGTAAAGGTATTAGGAGAAGGTTTGAAAGAGATAGGGCTTATTAAAGGCAATGTAGATGATGCAGTTGCTCAAGGAGTAATGGGATTATTTATGCCTCATGGATTAGGACATATGATGGGTATGGATGTCCATGATATGGAAGGTTTCGGGGAGGATAATGTTGGATATGATGAGAAATACATACGCTCTACTCAGTTTGGACTTCGTTCACTAAGGTTAGCAAGAGAGTTGAAACCAGGTTTTGTTATTACAAATGAACCGGGATGTTATTTTATACCAGCACTTATCGATAAGTTTAGAGCAGAAAACAAGTTTATGGACTTTGTGAATTACGATATGTTAGACTCATATAAGGATTTCGGAGGAATAAGGATAGAAGATGATATTCTTGTTACAGATAATGGCTCAAAGGTATTAGGAAAACCTATTCCAAAAACAGTTAAGGAAATTGAAGACATAATGAGTTTGTAATAATAACTTAGAATATAAATATAATGAATTCTTATTTTTCATTTCTAAGATTAGGTTATAGCAGAGTAGTTTACTTTGCTATAACTTTTTCATTATTATTTATTTCTACTAATGTTTTGTCTCAAGATATCTATTTAGAAAGAATATATAGCCCATTAATTAAAACAGTTAAGCTTGAGGTTACGGGAACTGATTTTACAATTCCAATAATTAAACTGGGGTCTTCCGATAGATTATTATTAAAGTTTGACGAGTTATCAGAAGAAACTAAGAGGTATGGTTATAAAATAATTCATTGTAATAGCGATTGGACTAAAAGTGAATTACAGGCTTTTGAATATATTCAGGGGTTTGAAACAGGTTATATTGAGAATTATGCTAATAGTTTTAATACCCTTCAACGTTATGTTCATTATTGGCATGAATTCCCAAATAATATAATGGAGTTTAAATTATCGGGTAATTATATAATTAAGGTATATCTTGATGATAACCCTGATAATGTAGTTATGGTTAGGAGGTTTATGGTTTTGGAGGATGATGCTAATATTAGACTTAATGTTATGAATGCAAGGAATCCTTCAGATATAAGAACAAAACAGGAATTGGATGTATTCGTTAGTCCTAAAAATAATATGTCTTTCGCTAATCCAAGCATATATTTAAAAGTCTTTGTTCAGCAAAATGGTAATAGAGATTTACACTTATTAACTCATAGACAGATTAAATCTACTGAAATAGAATATTCATTTAAGGATGAAAATATATTTGAAGCAGGTAATGAGTTTAGAAACTTCGATTTCTCTTCACTTCGCACCAGAACAAGAAATGTAAGTAATATTGATTTTATAAATGGAGAGAATCATATTCGACTATTCCCAGACAAACCAAGAGCTAATATTGCCTATATGAGCCATAATGATATTGATGGATATTATTATATTAGAAGTGATAATGCATATGATTTTAATATAGAGTCCGATTATGCTTGGGTTCATTTCTATCTCCCAGTTCCGATTGATTTAGAAGGGAGCTATTATATATGGGGCGAATTAAGCGATTGGAATTTTTCTACACAAAACAAGATGGAATATTCTAAAGAATATAATTCTTATTACTCAAAACTATATCTTAAACAAGGTTTCTATGACTATATGATAATGTATAAATCAAATCAAAGTTCAACTCTTTCTTCTTCAAAAATAGAAGGAAATTACTCTGAAACAAATAATAAATATAATATTTACGTTTACTACCGAAAACCTGGAGATAGTTTCGATAGTTTAATTGGCTTTTTAAGGAAATAATTATCATAATGCTTAGAGATAAAGAAATAGAATCAAAATACATTTTATTAGAATCAAAATACATTTTTTTGTTATTAGGTTTCATTTTTTGCTTTTTATTCCCTTTAGGTTTGTTTTCTCAAAACAATGCGACAATTAAGGGGAGAATAACCAATGATAAAAACGAAGGATTAGAATTAGTAAATATTGGGATTATTAATCAAAACATCCCAATAGGGACTACTACCGATAATCAAGGTTATTATAATTTCAAAGTTCCTGCTAATAAAGATTTGGAATTGGCAATTTCTTATATTGGATATGCTACAAAACTATATAAATTAAAACTTAAACCGAATGAGATTAAGGAAATAGATTTTTCCCTTATTGTTTCAAATACTACTTTAGGTGAAATTGAAATTAAGGAGGATAATTCCAGAAATGAGGGAGTAACTAAATTAAAGACTGAGTGGGCAAAGAATGTTGTCGGTCCAACTTCGGGAATTGAAGGGTTACTTAAAACATTCGAAGGGGTTAGTTCCAATAACGAACTTTCATCTCAGTATTCTGTTAGGGGAGGTAATTTTGATGAGAATCTTGTTTATGTAAATGATATTGAAATTTACAGACCTTTTCTAATTAGAAGTGGTCAGCAAGAGGGGCTAAGTTTTATTAATTCTGAAATGGTTGGAGAGATTATCTTTTCTTCAGGAGGTTTTGATGCTAAGTATGGAGATAAATTATCCTCTGTATTAGATATCCAATATAAAAAACCACAAGAATTTTCAGGAAGTGCTTCTATGAGTTTATTAGGAGGGAGCTTACATTTAGAAGGACTAATAAATTCAAGACTAACTTATCAAATTGGGTATAGAAATAAAACTAATAAATACATATTAGGTTCATTGGATACTGAAGGAAGTTATTTCCCTGTTTTTAACGATTTACAGATCTATACAACATATGATATAAATGAAAAAACAGAATTGGCATTTTTAGGGAATATTGCAGATAACCAATATAAATTTATTCCAAGAACAAGAGAAACAAGTTTTGGGAATATTTATAATATGCTTAAACTAAAAATATATTTCGATGGTCAGGAATTGGATAGGTTTTTGTCTGGTTTTGGAGCTGCAATGCTTACTCATTCTCCCACCAAGGATTTGAATTTAAAACTAATTACTTCTTTTTTCACAACAGATGAAAAAGAATCTTACGATATTCAAGGTCAGTATTGGTTATACGAAACAGGGCTTGGATATGGAGACGAAGAAGGTTTTGATAGAGGTATTGGAACATATATCGAACATGCAAGAAATAGACTAAAGGCTAATATATATAATATTGAACACAAGGGGAAAAAGATATATGAAGATGGGAATCTTAGCTGGGGAGGAAAGTATCAATTAGAAATGATAAGAGATAAGATGAATGAATGGATGATGATTGACTCTGCTGGCACTCCAATCGGGACTAATCCTGATACTCCAGGAGAGATTAACCCCCCTTCACCTCCAGTATTTCAAAATATATATAAATCAAATAATGATATAAACTCTTCAAGAATATCAATATACGTTCAAAGACAGTGGAATTTTAAGAAAGATAAGGCTTCTTGGTTTTTAAATACAGGTATTCGTTCTCAATATTGGAGTTTTAATAATGAAGTCCTTGTTTCTCCAAGAGCTTCTGTAAGTTTCAAACCAAAATGGGAGAGGGATTGGCTTTTTCGTTTTGCAACAGGTATCTATTCTCAAAGTCCTTTCTTTAGGGAGTATAGAAACTACGAAGGAGAAATTAATTATGATATTAAAAGTCAAAAATCACTTCACTTTGTTCTTTCTTCGGATTATAATTTTAAAATGTTTGACCGACCTTTCAAATTTCTTGCATCCTCATATTATAAATATCTTTGGGATTTAATACCTTATTCTATTGATAATGTTAGGATACGTTATTCTGCAGAGAATAATGCAAAAGGATATGCACAGGGTATTGATTTAAGATTGTTTGGAGAATTTATTCAAGGCATTGATTCTTGGTTAACATTCTCATTAATGCAAACCAAGGAAGATATTAAAGGGGATAATCATGGATATATTCCTCGACCTACAGATCAGTTATTTAATATGAATCTTAGCTTTCAGGACTATATCCCAACAATGCCTTATTTAAGAGTGTATTTGAATTTTAATTTTGGTACAGGATATCCTTATGGAGCTCCAAACACAGAACGTTGGCAGCAAGTTTATAGAATGCCAAATTATATGAGGGCAGATATTGCATTTACATTTAGAATTAAGGATGAAAACTCATCTTGGGCAAAGAATAATTTTATGAGACATATTAAGAAGATATGGTTTAATGCTGAGTGGTTTAATGTCTTTGGTAATCAAAATACAATTTCTTATATGTGGGTTTCGAACTTTGATAATACTTATTATGGTGTTCCAAACTATCTTACCCCAAGTCAGTTGAATGCTAAATTGAGTTTTGAATTTTAATTGAATTAATGAGTATATAATGAATAGAGATAATTATAGATTAGTAAAGGATTTATTGAATTCCGATTTAGTACTTCCCGCAATAAAGCCTAATACAATAAGCCTTAATAATAATATTAAGCTTTACATATTTGATAATAAGGATTTAGAAATAAATAAAATTGAATTTTTCTTCCATAACGCTGGCTCGATTAATCAAGATAAAACATTTACTTCAAAAATAACAAACAATCAAATCAACGAAGGCTCTAAAAACTATACTTCAAAACAAATTGCTGATGCTATTGACTATCATGGAGCTTTTATAGATAAATATGTAGATAAAGAGTCTGCATCTTTGTCTTTTTATTTTCTAAATAAGTATACAGATAATATGATTCACTGGATTGAGGAGATAATTAAAAATCCTATCTTTCCAGAAAAAGAACTTGAAATACTAAAACCAAAACTAAAGAATGAATTTTTGGTAAATCAGCAAAAAACTGATTTCCTTGCAAGAAATTTCTTCTATCAAAAAGTCTTTGGAAAGGATAATCCTTATGGTATTATTGGCTCTTTAGAGGACTATGATAAAATTGAAAGAAATGATTTAATTGAGTTCTATAATAGATATTATTCTTCAAATCAATTATCAATTATTCTCTCTGGTGCTTATAACGAAAAGCTTATAGAGTCTATTTGTACAACCTTTGGAGGAGAAGATTGGACGGGAGTAAATAAAGGAAGTAATACTATTAAACCCATTGAGTTTATACCACAATTACCTTCAAAGGAAATTATTCATTTAAAAAATTCAGTTCAGGCAAGTATATGTATTGGCAAAACTATTATATCAAACAAACATGAGGATTATTTTGGATTAAAAGTATTAAATACTGTTTTAGGAGGCTATTTTGGTTCAAGATTAATGTCAAATATTAGAGAAGACAAGGGATATACCTATGGAATTGGATCAATTCTTCATTCTTTTTCAGATATAGGATTATTATTAATTGTTGGAGATGTAAAGGCAGAATTTTGTCAAAAAGCCATTGATGAGATTTATAAGGAAATTTATTTGCTTTCTAATCAATTGATAGACCAAGAGGAATTAGATACAGTTAAGAATTATATGATTGGTCAATTACTAAGAAGTCTTGATGGATGTTTAGAATTAGGTGAAAGATTTAGACCTATATTGAAGTATAATTTAGATTATTCGTATTATCAAGATTATTTAAAAGAGATTATTGAGATAGATTCAGAGAAAATTATTAATTTAGCTGGCAAATACTTTAGTTTTGATTCTTTGACTGAAATCAGATCAGGCAATGAAACTATTATAATTTAAATACGTTTATATATAATCAAAAGGTGAGAAATGAGAAACTTATTATTTTTTATATTTATTTTTTTATTTGGTAGCGTTTTAGCCCAAAATCCAAAACCAAGTGTAAATTGTGTTGTTGTTAATGATGATGGTACTATAACTGTAAATTATTCTGCAATTGACCCTACTACCATTACCACTTTCACAACTTACAAATATTCAGCTTTAACAGGAGGTGATTATGTAGAGAGAGGAACAGAAACAGATGCTTCTGTAAATACTTTTACTTTTCCAAGTAGTGAAAATGGCAATAATCTATCAGTAAGTATTAGAATTACTGCTGAATATAACGATTTATTGGGTGTTGACCAAAGTGAAACAGTTAATGCGAATTCAATATATTTAATCTTATCCAACCAAACTTCCACCTCAATTGATTTAAGTTGGAATAATTTAGGCTCTGATGTTGTAGGTTCAGAAACAGAGAGTTTTAAAGTTTATCGAAAGTTTAAAAAGACAGATAATGATTGGGTCTTTGTTGCTGATGTAACAAATGATGGTAGCCCTATTTATTCTTATACAGATGTTTTTGGAGAGGTTTGTTATGATTCTCTTTTCTATAGAATAGAAATTGATAATTCAAGTGGGTGTACAAGTATTTCTAATAAAAGCGTAATAGAAGTTGGGGATATTGATAATCCTAATCCTCCTACTATCCCATATATAACAGTTGATTTGGATACACAAGCACCAATATTAAATTGGACTCGTTCCAATTCAACCGATACCTATGGTTATGTAATATGTCAAGGAAATCCTTGTATAGCAATTGATACTGTTTGGGATCAAAATTATTATGATTGCAACACTTGTGATGCAACAGAGATAAATTCATTAGCAGTAATGGCTTTTGATACTTGTATGAATTCATCGACAAGAACAGATCAGCATAGTAATATACTTTTAAAATACACAAGACCTAATTGTTCTGTAACATTGAATTTAGATTGGACAAATTATTCAAATATCCCAGGTGGTGTTTTGAAATATAAGATTATGGGTTCTCAAAACGATGAAGCATTTACAGAATATGCTACCTTGGGTTCATCACAAAGAGAATACACTCTTACTTTGAATCCAACTGTTCAGAAATATTGTTTTTATATCCTAGCAGAATCGAATGATGGAATAATTTCATTATCAAATAAAATTTGCACAAGTCAGGACCAAGGTCGTCAAGTTGAATATAATTACATTCGTTCTGTTGAGGTTGCTGATAATAATGCATCTGTAAAGCTTTCTTTTTATGTTGATGCATCTGTTGTAACAAGTTCATATGAACTTTATAGAGCTGAGAATGAAGGAGAGTTTGTAAAGATTGCAAATGTTCCTTATTCTGGAAACGATAGTTTTACCTATGTTGATAAATTGCCATCTCCTGCAAATAAATCAACCTATAGATATTATTTATATGTTCCAGATGAGTGTGGTTTGATTTATACTCAATCTAATATTGTGAATACTATTCGATTACTATTAGAAGCTACTACTACTCAAAAGAATATATTAACATGGGATGATGTTATTGGATGGAATTGCAATACATACGATGTATATAGAGTTACTGATTCTGAAAACGGACCAGAATTGATTGGAAGTTCTATCTCTGGGACATACGGATATGAAGATGATATTTCCAATCTTGTATCAGCATCTGATAGACTTTATTATTATGTAGTAGGAAGAGAATCAGGAACGCCAGTTGATGGTGAAGAAGCTATATCAAAATCTTCAAGAAGTTTAATCGTAAAAGAAAGTTTAGTATGGGTTCCTAATTCAATATATATTACTGATAATGCTAATAATCGTTTTGCTCCTGTTTGTAGTTTTATTAGAGATGGTTCATATCGTTTTGTAATTTTTACAAGACATGGAACAAAGATTTTTGAATCAACTACTCCTAACGAGGCATGGGATGGAAAATATAATGACGAGTACCTGCGTCCAGGCGTATTAGTTTATTTCCTTGAATATGTAAATTCGTATGGAGAAAAAGTTCAAAAGGGAGGGACTATAAATTATCTGAATTAATTAAAAATGAAAAGAGAGATAGAGGTAGTATTTTCTCCTGCACTTTTTTCTTATCGAAAGCTAAAAGAAAACACAATAATAGTAATTGTAGATATATTAAGGGCAACAACTTCAATTTGTGCAGCCTTTGATTATGGAGTAAAAGCGATAATTCCTGTTAGGACTTTAGAAGAGGCAAGAGAGTATAAGGATAAGGGATATATCGTTGCAGGAGAGAGAATAGAATATAGTTTTGATTTTGCTGATTTTGGAAATAGTGCATTTGACTTTATGAATGATATAATTATCGGTAAAGAAATTGTTCATTCAACAACAAATGGGACTGTGGCAATAACTATGGCTAAAGAAGCAAATGCATGTGAAGTATTGATTGGTGCCTTTACAAATTTAGAAGTTTTAGTTGAATATCTTGTGAATAAAGAAGAAAATATATTGATTCTATGTTCTGGATGGAATAATTCTTTTTGTTTAGAAGATTCTGTATTTGCAGGAGCATTAGTAGATGAATTATCAAAAAGAACTGAAATAATAAATCATAACGATGCAGCTTTTTCTTGTTCAGAGTTGTGGAGATTAGCTAAAGAAGATTTAAAGGCATATATGGAAAATGCCTCCCATATTCATAGGCTAAGAAAACATAATATGGGAGAGGTATTTGATTATACTTTCTCATGCAATTCAACCAAGGTTATCCCAATATTAAGAGGTGATAGACTTATGGAGATAAAAGATATAGATTATAAAGTTTAATTTAAAAGATAGAGTTATGTACAAACCAAATTACGAGCAAGACATTTTTAAAAACTTTGCTGATTTCAAGGATTTGACAATTACTTTCATTCGTCATGCAAGTTTAATATTTCAATTTGGAGATAAGTATATTTATATTGATCCTGTAATGGAGTTTTGCAATTACCACCAAATGCCTAAGGCAGACTATATTCTAATTACTCACAACCATTATGACCATTTTGACCAAGCGGCAATAGATGCAATAGTAAAAGAAAATACAATAATTATAGCTAATGAAGAAGTGGCAAATGAATGCTCATCAGGCAATCTACTTGAATTAAACAATAACGAATCAGTTGTTTTTGAAGGAATAGATTTTGCGGCAGTTCCAGCCTATAATGTATCTGCTGGCAAAATGGAATATCATCCAAGAGCATTGAATAATGGTTATGTTATAAATTTTGATGGGAAGAAGGTTTATGTTTCTGGGGACACTGAATTGATTCCCGATATGAAGAGATTAAAAAATCAAATAGAGATTGCCTTTATTTCGGTTAACCAGCCTTATACTATGAGTGTTGCACAAGCAATAGAAGCAGCAAAATTAATTAATCCTAAGATTTTCTATCCTTATCATTATGGACAAACAGAGTTTACGACTCCAATAAAAGAACTTAAAGAGGGTTTAGCGAATTCTGGAATAGAAGTTAGAATAAGGAAATTAGATTGATAATTAATCTAAAGCAAGCAAACTAATTTTTTTCTCGTTTGTTATTTATTCAAGTAAATTACTATTTTCAATATAATTGGTTATTGAAAGAGAATATCCTTTTTATGTATAAATATTAGTTTTTATGAGAACCTCAAATCATACATGTAATTCAAAACTACTTTTATTATTTTTCTTAGTGATTTTGTTCTCATTAAGTGGTTTATCTCAGAATCAAAATAAAACTATATTATTTGTTGGGTCTTTCTCTGCTGAAAATTCCTGGACAAAAACTATTAAGTCTTCAATGCTTAAAAAGTTTAAGAATGAAGGATATAAGATAAATTTGAAGGAAATCTATTTAGATGATAAAAAGATTAAGTCCAAGGATGAGAGAATAGAGTTCTTTTTAAAACATTTTTATAGATTAAAAGATTCCATAGATTTAATAGTAGCTGTTGATTATTCTGCAACAGATGTCATACTTACATACTCTGACTCTGTTTTAGAAAAATACCCAATTGTTTTTGTCTCGGAATTGGAACAAAACAGAGAAATCCCTTTCAAAAATATTACTGGAGCAATTAGCGATTATGCAATAAGTAGAACTTATAAGACTTCTTTAAAGGTATTCCCAGATACTGAAACAATTTATGTTTGGGCAGACAAATCACAAACCGGGGAGTTTTTTATTAATGAGGCAAAGAAAATCCTTAATATTTATTCTATTCCAGATGTGAAAATTGAGTATGGAGTAGATGCTGACAGTAAAGAAGAACTCTTAGAAAAGTTTTCAGCAATTGGTCCTAAATCTGTAATTATTTTTGGAACATGGCAGATAAGCAATAAGGGAGAGGTTTTTAATCCAAATGAATTATATGCAGAGATTTGCAAAGCAACCGATGCTCCAATTCTTACTGTATTTGATGGATTTATTGGTTCGGGTATTGTCGGAGGATTTGTTCAAAGCCCAGAGAATAACGGTGAAATATTAGCCGATAAGGCAATTAGGATATTTTCTGGAGAATTACCAAAACATATTCAAATTGAGAATTTACCTCCGATTCCTATTTTCGACTATGATAAGACTCTAAGCAAAGGAGGGTTGTTAAGGCTATTACCAGCAAATTCTGTCAAGATAAATCAATTTAAAGCTTTTTTTAGAGCTCATAGGGTTCTTTTATCACTAATTGGTTTTATTCTATTTTCTATTATTATTGCTTTTATTTTAAGATCTAAGAATAAAACCTTGAAAACTCATATTAAAGCAAGGGAGAAATATGAGAAAAAGCTGCAAATGAATATCAAATTACTATCTTTTGCAATGCCTTCTCTGCAAATATTGTTTTGGAGCTATAATCAAAAGACAAAAAAGTTCAGAGTTGGAACAGCAGGAGAGACAGATGAGATGGATTTAAGTGAAACTTTCGATTCTAATATGATATTAGAGAGTATTGCACCAGAATTTAGGGCTGAAATGCTTAATTTTCTCGAAGAATTATTAGTTTCTGAAAACGGATACGAATTTGCTTGGGAATATAAAGGCAAGACAAGAAGTAAAGATGATTTTACGTGGTGGGAAACCAGAGGGACAGTTGAATTGATTAGAGAAAATGGAAATGAATATAGACTTATTCACGGAATAAATTTCAATGTAGATAAGTATAAAAATATTGAAGAGAGATTAAATAAGGCTCTTGAAAAATCTATTCAGAGTGACAATTTGAAATCAAAATTTATAGCTAATATTAGTCATGAGATTCGTACACCATTAAATGCTATAATGGGCTTTTCTGATTTGATTATTGACTCTCAAGACAAAGATGAACAATTAGAATATAAGAAAATAATAAGAGAGAATAATGATTTACTTCTTAACTTAGTCAATGATATTATAGAATTGTCTGAAATAGAGTCAGGATTTATAGAGATGAAAAGAATAAGGTTCGATTTAAAGCAATTCTTTGATGAAATGGAGAGTTTGATGAAGTACAAATTCAATGATAATATTCAATTTATTATTGATTCTCCACATAAGAGCTGTATAGTCTTATTAGATAAGGTAAGACTATCTCAAATTTTTAAAGAGCTTATAAATAACGCACTAAAGTTTACCACTAATGGCTTTATTAAGATAGGCTATGAGGTCTTGGATTCAAAAAGGATTAAATTCTATATACAAGACACTGGAATTGGAATAAAACAAGAGAATATTCCAAAGATTTATGATAGGTTCGAGAAATTTGATTCATATAAATCAGGAACGGGTCTTGGATTACCAATAATAAAAGCAATACTTGAAGCTGTTAATGCAGAGTTTAGTATTGAATCCATAGAGGGTGAAGGAACTGTATTTTGGACAATACTCAAGACAGATTATCTTAAGATTGATGATTCTCAAGAAATGGATGAGAATATTGAGATTAAAAATTATAGTTCAAAGAAAATCAAGGTTCTTGTTGTGGATAATACTGCTTGTTCTAATAAATTGATGCATGAAGTGCTAAAACAAAGATATGATATTAACTGTATTAAGTTAGGAATGGAGGCAATTGATGAGGTAAGTAAAAATCAATATGATATAGCTTTAGTTTCTATTGATTTAGAGGATATTGATGGATATAAAGTTATAGAAACCATAAGAGAAATGGGAATAGAAATTCCAATAATAGCAGTTTCAACAAGGGTATTATCAACTGAAAAAGAGAAAGCCTTCAAAGCTGGATGCGATGATTTTATTGAAAAACCTTTTGAGAAGGAATTCTTGATTATGAAGATTGATAATCACACCATTTATAAGAGATAGGTGATTGATACCCTACTTAAACCTATTCTAATTTTAGAAATTATACCCAATCTTTATCGCTCCAACCAAGCAGGTTGATAGCCTTGTATCGCTTCTTTTCATTAAACCTAATCTTACTCCACTTAGATTACCCACACCAAAATCCACATCAAGCATATCGCCAGCAGTATCCGTAAAATTTGAATATGCAATTCCAATTCCAAGATTCATTTCATAACTAATTCGATTGAAGAAAAAATACTGGAAACCTACGGAGAAATTATTGGCAATTGTGTAATAATCTTTTAAATTTCTATCTCCCCAATCGTAGAATTTATAAGCATATTGTCCAAAAACCTCGTTTTTAATAAAAAGCCCATCAAACATCTCAACATCATCCCCAAGGAATTTTTTAATTCCAAGTCTTAGGGTGTAAAGCTGAGGAGTATCTTCATAATCAAAAAAATAGTTATTATAAGTTCCAAGACCTATTTCATAGCTATAAGGTTCGTCATCAAAAAGAAAACCCCTCTCATAACCTATTTCGTAAGATAGTAGACTAAGTTTGACCTTAATAATATTATTTCTATCATTGTCTTGAGAGAAAACTGATAAAGAAAATAAAATAACTATAAGTGTAAGTAAATTTTTTCTCATATTATATCGTTATTAAGTAATTCTTAGTATGATTGATATTAAAGTTCTCTTAGAAATGATACCCAATTTTTATTGCTCCAACAATGCATGGGGAAAATGCGGTATTGCCTCTTTTCCATATTCCATATCTAACACCAAATGAGTCTACTATTCCAAAATCGTAATAAAGCCATCCATGAGATGAGTCGGTAAAATTGGAATAAGCAATTCCAGCTCCTAAATTCATCTCAAGGCTAATTCTTTTAAAGAAAAGGAATTGGTAACCTATGGAGAAATTATAAGCAAATGTATAATAATCCATAAGCTCTCTGTCATATTCATCGTAAATCTTGTAAGCATATTGCCCAAAAAACTCGTTTTTAAAGAATAAACCTGTAAAAGGAGTTTTATTCTTATTCATATACTTCTTAACTCCAAACCTTAGATTATATAGTTGAGGATTGTCATTTCTACCCATTATTTTTGTATTGAAAAACCCAAAAGCCATATCATAACTAAGTAAATGAGGATCTCTTTTAAATCCTCTCTCATAACCAAATTCGGTAGTAAAGAAATTGAGTTTGTATTTAATAATATTATTCCTCTCATTGTCTTGCGAGAAAGAGGAGAGAGAAATAAGTATTGCGATTAATGAAAAGACTAATTTCTTCATAATAATCATATATTTAGTGCTTGTAATTTTTATTTACGTACAAATATCCTTAGAAATGATACCCAATCTTTATTGCCCCAACAAAGCATTGAGATAATTTCCAGTCATCTTTTTTCCATATCCCAAACCTTACCCCATCTAAATCTACTAACCCAAAATCAATATTAAAACAACTTTCGTCCCCATAAGTGAAATTTGAATATGCAAGTCCTAAACCCATATTCATCTCCAGACTTATTCTTTTAAAGAATAGGAATTGGTGACCAATTGAGAATGTATAGGCAAATGTATAGTAATCCATTGAATTTCTAGTATTAGTATTATAAATCTTATACGCATATTGGCTAAAAAATTCGTGTTTTAAAAACATTCTTCCCCTGTTTTGAGGATTTTTAATTTGATATTGTTTAATCCCGAGCCTTAGATTATATAATTGAGGATTTTTCTTTAAGTTCAAAAATTGAGAATTAATAATTCCAAAACCTATGTCAAGACTTAATGGTTTTGTATTATTTATTAATATTCTTTCGTATCCCAACTCTGTAGTAAATATGCTAAGCTTGAGTTTTAAGAAATTATTCCTCTCATTGTCTTGCGAGAAAGAGGAGAGAGAAATAAGTATTGCGATTAATGAAAAGACTAATTTCTTCATAATAATCTTAGTTTTAATTCTGCAAATATAGATATAAAAATAATATAACCAAGTTTTAAAGTATTTTTATTTGATTTCAATCTCGTGTAATTTGATTCTAATTTAATATAATGCCATTATATCGCCCATATAATGGCATTATATCGTCCATTTAATGGCATTATACTTGGGATATAATGGCATTATTCTGAGATGGAATCAAATTGCATTAGTTAGAAGTTTGATTCTATTAGTTTTATATTTAAAAATAAGAGACTGAAATTTGGTTTGTTTTTTACTCTTCTTCAAGAAAAATATGTACATTTGCAAATCAATACTTAATTATATGAAGAGTTTTTTTGTTAGAAAGTTTAATTGGTTGTGGATTTGCTCTATAATCCTTTTTCTATTGGGTGTAATTATATCTACCTTGTTTGAAGATGTGATAAGCGTTGAGGACAATCCGATTCTCGGCGAAATATCTTCACTTCCTGGATGGTTATTCCTTATTTTGGCAGTAGTAATAGCCCCAATTATGGAGGAATTTTCCTTTAGGTTTTGGGCAGTTAAAAAGCTTTGGGCTAAGTTTTTTAGCTTAATCACCTCAAGTCTTTTCCTCTATTTTATAAATCCATATTTCGCAATTCCATACTTTGTATTATATCTTCTGTCTATACTAATCTTCAAAAACAAGAAAGATACTCTATTTGCCATACTTTCAATTCTTACATCCCTTGGGTTTATGCTGGCTCATAGTCAGAATTTAGAGACAAGTATTTTTATAAAATCAGCTCCGATATATACCTCTATAGGTTTAATGCTAAGTTATATAGCTATAAGAACTAAATTCCTCTATGCAATCTTCTCCCATGCAATTTATAATTTCTCCTTATTATTAATAGGAGGTTTAATCCTGCCATTTGGGAGTGAGGTGAAAATAAATAATGGAGATTATAAAGGAGTCTTAAAGCCAGTTACGGGATTATATTCAACATCTAATACAGATAATTATGGAGGTTACTCTGTGAATTTACACCGTAAGATGTTGCCAGAGCTAATCTCAATTCTCAATTTTGATTCTCCTTACGAGATTAAGACTTATCCAAAGACATATAATTTCTATAACCTTAACGTGAAAACCACTCAAAAGGATTCCATAATAGATTTACAAGCAATAAGCAGAGAATTAATAGGAAAAACCTCGATTAAGATTGATACAATTATAGAAGAGGGAATGATTTATCAATTTGGAATAAATGATTTAAATAAGTTTTCAGAACTCAATATTGATACTATAAATAAGCCGAAGACACAAATAATTATGGATTTAGAGCAATTTATCTCTAATGTTTTTTTAAATCATAAGATTAGTTTTGAAGTGCCGACCCAATATAAATCAATAAAAGTAAAGAATTTGAGAGATAAGGAATTAAACAAAATAATAAATAAAACAAGCCCAGAGGAAATAATAAATTATTTATCTAAAGAATATGGCATAAGACTAACTCCAAGAAAGGGTAAGGTGAAGATAATTAGAATTATTGAGGAATAAGAATTGAAAACTTAATGATTAAAATTATATACCCTTGAATATATAGTATTTATTACTTCTTTTAGGTTTAGCTCTTGGCTCTTTAGCTTATTGTAAATAAGTAATTTCATTTCTAACATTGGATTGTTTTTCGCGTATGGAGGTTGCAAGTAATCGATATCTGCAATACTGAAACCAAGAGTAGAGTAAAACTCAATTCTTCTTATAGAGTCTTTGTCTGTTGGAGGTTCTACCTCAAGAACTATTGGCTTTGAATACTGGTTTATAAGGTAATTCATTATATTTTTACCGTATGATTTGTTTCTTTGCGACTTTTCAACTGCTATATGTTCAATAAAAATAAAATCTTCAAACTTCCATATCCCTATAATCCCAATAGGTTTAGGGTTATCCTCAATAACCATAAAGTCAAAGGCACCTTGTTCTTGAGTAATTAGATTTGGGATTAATGAAAAATCTCTTCTCTCATTTTCAGGGAAAGAAGAATTATATACCTTCTTAGCAAAGTCTAAATTATCTAAGTTTTTGATTGAAATAAATTCCACTTATAAATGTAAAATATTATATATGACTCTCAGAATCCTTTACAATATTATAGAGAAACTCTCTTGCTCTAAAGAGTTTTGCCTTTACAGTGCCGATAGGAAGGGAAAGCCTCTCGGAAATTTCTTCGTAAGAAAGTTCTTCAAAATATCTAAGCTCAACAAGGCTTCTGTAATGAGGCTTTAGCTTAAGAACTACCTCACGCATATACTTAATTTTTTGTTTCTGGATAATTCTTTCCTCTGGGTCAAGTGTTTCGGAAGGGATATTTATTCCTATTTCCTCCCCATCAATATTAGTATAAAGATTATCAATTGAAACTAACTTGTTTTTCTTTCTGCGGATAAAGTCTATGCAGTTATTTGTTGCGATACGAAATAACCAAGTCGAAAAAGCATAATCGGGAGTGTATTGAGAAAGAGATTTAAAAGCTTTTCCAAAAGCCTCGAGAGTTAAATCATCAGCATCTATTGAGGAATTAGTCATCTTAAGAAGCATATAATAGATAGGCTCACGATAAGAGTTCATCAAGTCGGCATAAGCCTTTTGATCTCCCTTTTCTCTCGCAAGGCAAACTAATTCATAGTCCCTAAGAGCTTTGTCAGTTAATTTTGTTGATGCTAATTCCATTTCTTCCCTTTACTCGTCAACGTATTTATTCGTATTATAGTATTATAGAACATAAAAAACAGTTCAAATAAAGGAGCAAATATAGCAATTTTTTTCGTACCAAGAGCCTTTATCGTTCTATAATAAATAATAATTTGTACGCTAAAGCGAATAATAAGTGCAGTTATAAGGTATTGCCAAGGAATATTAATATAAATAGCAAAGCCAAAGAGAAGATAAATCAAAAATGTAGTAAATGGAATCAAATCAATAATAAATCTGTCTATTAATTTAAAATGTTTTTGAGAAAGGATAAGCTTTTTCTTATCCATTTTGAAATCTCTATACTTAACTCTTGCTTTGCAAAGATTGATTGAATCTTTACTTAGAACAAAGTTTGTATTCTTTTTAGTTGAAACCTTATTAATAAAGATATCATCCTCTCCAACAGGAATTACATAATGTGATATATAACCACCTTGTCGGAAAAACAAATCCCTCTTAAAAGCAAGGTTCTTCCCTCTTCCCATATACGGATTGCCTAAGATAGCATTTCCCAAATAGTTTAAAGCTATTGTGTGATTATCATATTGAATCAATGAATTTAAAAGACCTTTTTTTGTTTCAATTGCTGTGTATCCAATAACAATTTCTTTGCCTTTTGTGAATCTTTCAACTATCTCATCAATCCAAGTATAGCAAGTTGGCATTGTGTCATCGTCAGTAAGGATAATAATTTCATTCTTCGCAGTTTTTATCCCTAAGGAAATTGGGAACTTCTTGCCTTGAAAGTAATTTATATTATTAGGGATGTTTACTATTTGCAAATTAGAGTAAACTTGGCTAAGAGCTCTTAGAACTTGCTTATTATAGCTGTTTTCTTCGGAATCCTCATTTACTATGACAACTTCAAAGTTTGGATACTCCTGTTCCAACACAATTGGGAGCTTTTCTTCCAAATTTTTGGACTCAGATTGAACACAGATAACAACGGAAACAGAAAACTTCTCATTATTGACCTTAGTCTTTTTCTTTTTCGAGCCAACCCTGCCATATACTATTATGAAATAAAGTATTTGAAGCATCAATAAACTACCAAGAATGATAGCAATGAATAGACCTAATTCATCAAACTTATAGTATAAAAAATCCATATCATTAAGTAATAAAAACACACAAAATTATTACAATTTCGCATTTTAATAGTAACTTTGTAAAGTTATTTCTAAACAATAATTGTTGATAACTTATAGAATGAAGTTTACTATTGAAGCTATATCCAAGAATACCAATGCGAGAGCAGGAATAATCAGTACAGATCATGGGGATATCCAAACCCCAATTTTTATGCCAGTCGGGACTGTTGGCTCTGTAAAGGCGGTTCATGCAAGAGAACTTGAGGAGGAAGTAAAAGCCCAAATTATATTGGGAAATACATATCACTTATATCTAAGACCAGGAATTGATATTGTACATAAGGCTGGAGGAATTCAAAAATTTAATTCATGGAATAAACCAATGCTTACCGATAGTGGAGGCTACCAGGTCTACTCCTTAGGACATAATAGAAAGATTACTCAAGAGGGAGCTGTGTTTCGTTCACATATCGATGGAAGTAAGCATTTGTTTACTCCAGAAAATGTTATGGATATCCAAAGAAGGATAGGGGCTGATATTATTATGGCATTTGATGAATGTACTCCTTATCCATGCGATTATAACTATGCAAAAAATTCCATGAACCTAACTCATAGCTGGCTGGATAGATGTGTAAAACGTTTTGATGAAACAGTGTGTGATTTAGGATATACACAAACCCTATTTCCTATTGTCCAAGGTTCGGTTTATAAGGACTTGAGAAAAGAGAGTTGTGAATATATTGCATCAAAAGATAGAGAGGGAAATGCAATAGGTGGACTTTCAGTTGGGGAACCAATCGAGGATATGTATGAATTAACAGAGCTTTGTTGTTCGATACTTCCAAAAGAAAAACCTCGTTACCTTATGGGAGTAGGTACTCCTGAGAATATTTTGGAGTGTATAGATTTGGGGATAGATATGTTTGATTGTGTTATGCCAACTCGAAATGGTAGAAATGGTATGTTATTTACCAGCGAGGGGATAATGAATATGAAAAATAATAAATGGAAAGATGATTATTCATGCTTAGATGAAAATGGAACAAGCTTTGTAGATTCATATTATACAAAGGCTTATCTTCGTCATTTATTTGTGTCAAATGAAATCCTTGCACTTCAAATAGCCTCTATTCATAATCTTAGTTTCTATTTGTGGTTAGTAACTCAAGCAAGACAACATATAGTAGAGGGTGATTTTAAATCATGGAAGGAAATTATGGTGAAAAAGCTTAAAACAAGATTGTAGTAGCGATTAATATATGAGGGGATTTAAAAAATTAGATTGGTATATAATTAGGCAGCTGCTTACGATTTTCGTCTTAGCAATAGTCATGATAATACTTATAATTATAGTATTTGATTTGGCAGAGAAATTAGACGATTTCCTTGAAAAAGAGGCTCCAATCAAAGGTCTAATCTTTACTTTTTATCTTAATTTCGTCCCTTATTTTGTAAATCTCTTTGGACACCTTTTCTTTTTTATATCAGTAATATTCCTAACCTCAAGACTTGCAGCTAAAACAGAAATAGTTGCCATTTTAAGCTCTGGAATAAGTTTTAATCGTTTTCTAAGACCATTTGTAATTTCTTCAATTCTTGTAGGATTATTGAATTTCTATTTGGGTAATTTCCTTATCCCAGAGGTTAATAAGCCAAGATTAGAATTTGAAAAGAAATATTATAGAAATCCTGTTAGGAATTTTAATTATAATATTCATATACAAACTTCAAAGAATACAAAGGTCTATGTTCAGAGTTTTGATAATATTAATAACACTGGTTATAAGTTTACGTACGAGGTTTTTAATGAGAAAGGTATTTCTAAGAAGATTATATCCAATAGGATTAGCTTTGATTCGATAAGTGAAAAGTGGGTATTATACGATTATAAGATAAGAGAGATAGATAATTTAAAGGAAGATTTAATCTTTGGGGATAAAATGGAAATAAACCTTGATTTGCTCCCAAATGATTTTAATATCAATGCTCATAAGGTAGAGATAATGAACTATAAGGAATTAAATGCATTTATTGACAGAGAAAGACTTAGAGGCTCTACACTTGTAAATAAGTATTTAATTGAGAAATACAAGAGAATGTTCAATCCAATTGCTTTTATAATACTTACTTTAATTGGAGTATCTCTCTCATCTCGAAAAACGAGAGGAGGGACAGGAATACATCTTGCTATTGGTATAACACTTGCATTCTCGCTGATAATGATGATGGAGACAACCTCTGTATTTTCTACAAAGGGCAATTTACCTCCATTATTATCAGTTCTCCTACCACTAATTATATATTCAATAATAGCAGTATTTTTAATTAGAAAAGCACCTAAATAAATTTCAATATGCCAATATTTAATAATTTAATGCAGAAGATTATAAAGATGAGGATGCCTCAGATAGAGTATTTTATGAAAAATCCTCTTGAGGTTCAAGAATCAGTCTTTAAAAGTCTTATTCAAGACTCGAAGCATACAATTTGGGGGGAATACTATGATTATAAGTCAATAAGGAATTGGGAAGATTTTAATAATAGATTACCTATAAATACTTATGAGACTCTTTTGCCTTTTTTTGAAAGGATTCGTAAAGGGGAGGATAATGTCCTTTGGACAAGTGATATAAAATGGTTTTCAAAAAGCTCTGGGACTACATCTAATAAGAGTAAATTTATTCCAATTTCTGAAGAAAGCCTTCAGGAATGTCATTACAAAGGAGGGAAGGATATGTTAGCTCTTTATTGTAATATTTATCCAGAAACAAATATATTTAGAGGAGCAAATCTTGCTCTTGGAGGGTCAAGACAAGCAAACGAATATGATAATGATATTTTTATTGGAGATGTATCTGCAATCTTAATTGACAATCTCCCTCTTTGGGCAGAAATGTTTCGTACTCCTAAGAAGGAGATTGCGCTTATGAGTGAGTGGGAGGAAAAGCTAAAGATGATGATTAGGGATGTTATCCAATCCAATGTGGTTTCTCTTTCCGGAGTCCCTTCTTGGATGCTTGTTTTATTAAGAGGGGTAATAAATGAAACAGGAAAAAGTATTGAAGAAGTATGGCCTAATTTAGAAGCATATTTTCACGGAGGAGTTAGTTTTAATCCTTATCGAGAGACATTTAATGAGCTTATCCCAAAAGGATTGAACTATTTAGAAACCTATAATGCATCTGAGGGCTTCTTTGGATTGCAAAATGAAAAGAATGATGATTCCTTACTTCTTCTTTTAGACTATGGAATTTTCTATGAATTTATACCATTAGAAGAAATAGAAAATCTTAATCCTAAAATAATTCCACTTAGTGAGGTTGAAATGGGAAAGAATTATGCAGTTGTAATTTCTACAAATGGTGGTCTTTGGAGATATATAATTGGAGATACAATACAATTCACCAATAAATTCCCTTATAAATTTAAAATCACAGGAAGGACTAAGAATTTTATTAATCTTTCAGGTGAGGAATTGATAATTGATAACGCTACTAAGGCATTGGAAAAAGCAACTAAAGCAACTAATTCAATAATCTCGGAATATACTGCAGCTCCACATCTTGGAGAGGTACAATACCATGATTGGATAATAGAATTTGAAAAAGAGCCTGAGAACATAGAAGAGTTTGCAAATATATTAGATAAGGCTTTGCAAGATGAAAATTCGGATTATGAGGCTAAGAGATATAAGGATTATGTACTTAGTAGATTAAGAATTACTGAAGCACCAAAGGGAACATTTTTGAAATGGCTTAAATCGAAAGGTAAGATGGGAGGTCAACACAAAGTACCAAGACTTTCTAATAATAGAGATTTCTATGAAGAGATTATCAAATTAATTTAAAAATTAAAATTCAAAATTTAAAACTAAATCAAGATGAATATAAAAGAAATAGAACAACAAATTATCGACGAGTTCAATGTGTTTGAGGATTGGATGGACAAATATAATTATCTAATAGAAATAGGTAGAGAATGCCCAATCATTGATGAAAAAGATAAGAAAGAAGAAAACCTAATTAAGGGCTGTCAAAGTAGGGTATGGGTATCAGCTAAATTGGATAATGGTAAGATGGATATTAAGGCTGATAGTGATGCAGTGATTACTAAAGGTATTATTACTCTTTTGCTAAGAGTCTATAATAATCAAGACCCTCAAGAAGTATATGATAGTGAATTGACCTTTATTGATGATATTGGTCTTAAAACCCACCTTTCTCCAACAAGGAGTAATGGTTTGCTTTCAATGATTAAGCAAATAAAACTTTATGCCTTAGCATTTACTATAAAAAAAGACTAATTCTGTGGTGTGGGATAAGTTGAAGAAAAATAAATTAGCTGTTTTCAGCTTGGCTTTGATTCTTGTATTTTCATTAATAGGAATCTTGGGATATTTAATTACTCCCGATTCTACTCCTTATTCCAATCAACAATATTTAGAGCTTTCTACCCTAAAACCAGGCTCGAAAGCTCTATTTCTAAAAGTAGAAAACAGAAAACATGTAAAGCAAAGGAATTTATTTTACAAAATGCTTTATGGTCAATCTCCATCTTATAGTCTTTATCCAATTTATAAATCATGGGAAGAGAATGGATATAGATATGCTGAAACCTTTACTGGTGAAAGCCCTAATATAGGAGATACAATACAGTTTTCAATAAGTAAGTATCCAAGTAATGAGATTACCAAAACCTTTATATTAGGTACAGATAGATATGGAAGAGATATATTATCTCAATTAATGATTGGTTCAAGAGTATCTCTTTCTGTTGGATTTATTGCAATTTTAATTTCTCTTTTAATAGGGATTACTCTTGGAGCTTTGGCAGCTTATTATGGTGGTTGGGTGGATAATCTTATTCTTTGGCTTATTAATGTTGTTTGGTCAATTCCTACAATCCTTTTAGTTATTGCAATTACTTTTGCATTAGGAAAGGGTTTTTGGCAGGTATTTGTTGCTGTTGGGCTAACAATGTGGGTAGATGTTGCAAGGGTTGTTAGGGGAGAGGTTTATTCTCTAAAGGAAAAGGAATTTGTTGAGGCTGCAAAGGCAATGGGGTTTAAAGATAAGAGAATAATTATTAGACATATCTTACCTAATCTTGTAGGACCAATAACAGTTATTACAGCTTCTAATTTTGCTACAGCAATTCTTCAAGAAGCTGGACTAAGTTTCTTAGGAATAGGAGTACAACCTCCAATGCCTTCATGGGGAACAATGATTAAAGAAAACTATGGTTATATTATCTTAGATGCTGCCTATATGGCAATAATACCAGGACTTGCTATTATGCTACTTGTACTTGCTTTTCTCCTCTTAGGCTCAGGTCTTAGACAGGCAATGGATGTTAAAAACTAATTATACTCTTTTATAATCTGGTTGAATATATCTTCAATCTCATTTATATCGTTTGAAGTAACTAACCTTAGACGAAACGGTTTAAAATTCTGTATACCCCTAAAATAACCAGAATAGAATTTCCTCATTTCGTTTATTGCGTTTTTCTCTCCTCTGATTTGAATAAGTCCTTGGAAATTTTCCAAACAAACCTTTACTCTTTCCTCAATGCTTGGTTCAAACTTTGGTTTGTTTTCCAATAAATTCTTTGTTTGCTTAAAGATAAAAGGATTCCCAATTGCTGCTCTACCTATTAAAATACCATCTACACCATATCTATTTTTATATTCAATGGCTTTTTCTGCAGAATCAATATCTCCATTGCCAAATATAGGGATGTTTATCCTTGGGTTTTCTTTTATCTTCCCAATCAAACTCCAATCAGCCTCACCTTTATACATTTGATTCCTTGTTCTTCCATGAATAGCCAAACCTTGTATTCCAATATCTTGAAGTCTTTCAGCAATTTCTTCAATAGGTTTGTTCTTAGAGTCATAGCCCAATCTTGTCTTAACGGTTACAGGTAGTTTACATGCCTTTACAACTTGGGAACTTATATCTATCATTTTTGGAATATCGTTTAATATTCCAGAACCGCTACCCTTTGAGGCAATTTTCTTAACTGGGCATCCCCAATTAATATCAATAAAATCTGGATTCTCCTTTTCTGCAATTTGTGCAGCTAATATCATACTATTGGCGTTATTACCAAATATCTGAATCCCTAAAGGTCTTTCATAATCGGTAAATTCCATCTTTCTACCCGAATTTGTTACCTCTCTAATTAAGGCTTCACTCGAGATAAATTCACTTACAAGGATATCAGCTCCATAATCCTTGCAAATCTTTCTAAAACATTGGTTGGTAACGCTCTCCATAGGTGCAAGCACTAAGGAAAACTCTGGTATTAGGTCTTTGAAATTCACTCTATATTCTTTTTCTCTTTCTGTTTTCTCTACATTGGGTTATAATCTTTCTCTATCCTTAGGGTTATAAGGTTTGTTCTTAAAAGTCTTAATCAACTCCTTAGTCAAGAAAAATATAAGTACGAAACTTATCAAAACAACACCTGTGATAATTAAAAGCTCTTTCATAGAAAATTAAGTTTTAAAGAGCAAAGATACTAAAAACTTTTATATCTTTGCCATATAAATTGGATTATGAAAAGATTAGAAAAGATTATTACTTATACTCAATACTCGGATATAGAGACTCTTGAGCCAAAGGATAGAGAATTAATTATTAAAGCTAATGAAGCCTCACTTAGCTCTTATTCTCCTTATTCTCAATTCAGAGTAGGGGCAGCTCTTAGGCTTGGAAACGGAGAGATAATCCAATCATCCAATCAAGAAAACGCCGCATATCCATCAGGACTTTGTGCAGAAAGAGTTGGCTTATTTTACGCTGGTACAAAAACCGATAATGTTGAAGCAATAGCAATTGTGGGGGTAGATAAAGATAATCAATATAAGCCTGCATATCCTTGTGGTTCTTGTTTAGCGGTTATGTTAGAGATGGAAAAGAGGATTGAAAAGCCTTTAAGGATTATTGTTCAAACAAACGAAAATTGTTTTGAAGTTTTTCAAGGAGTAAACTCACTAATGCCGTTTTCTTTCGAGATATAATTTTCACCTGACTTTGACATAATTTATTTAACAAATAGAATATTTATGTGTTTTTACGAACTGTTAATATTAAGAAACAAAAATCAAGTCTTAGGCGTAAAAAACCTTGTTTTAGTGCCGTGGAATCAAATTCTACGCGGGTGGAATTTGATTCTATTTTCGTAGAATCAAATTCTATTGGGATAGAATAGCTATTTACTTGAAAATAAACTGAATTTCTTCGAAAAGATATCAAGGAAAAATAAATTTTTATCAAGGAAAAAAATAAAAAGACTTGGTTTATTTCGAAAAAGGTCGAATGTTGAGGTTTTTC
>Ga0265293_10004251_pt1 | contig 25479 bp, 29 predicted proteins | sample Munlanlewell138R_FD_192505 | JGI IMG/M metagenome (GOLD analysis project Ga0265293, IMG submission 192505) | Leachate microbial communities from a municipal landfill in Southern Ontario, Canada - Leachate well 138R | ecosystem: Engineered > Solid waste > Landfill > Unclassified | place: Canada...
CGCGCTCTTCATCGTCGCGCGCTACTGGGAGGGCGTCCGGTCTGGGCGCGACACGCAGGATGCCGTGGGCATTGCCATGGCCACGGCGGGAAAGTCCGTGCTCTTCGCCGGCAGCGTGGTCATCACGTCGCTCCTTGGACTCGGACTCATGGGCATCCCATTTGTGGCCTGGCTCGGGGTAGCCGCATCGGTCATGGTCGCCGCCACCATGCTCACCGCGCTCACGCTGCTGCCGGCGCTCCTCGGTCTGGTCGGCCCGCTACTTGCCTCGAAGCAGCGGATGCGAGGCGCGCAGGGTGCGGAGACTGCTCGCGCCCCGCACCACGAAAGTGGTTGGTTTCGCCTGGGCCACGCGATCATGCGCCGGCCGTACCTCTTCTTCGTGATCAGTGGCACCGTCCTCGTGATCCTGAGTGTGCCCGCCCTCGATCTGCGCCTCGGCTCGGCGGACGCAGGGAGTAACCCGGAGTCGTCCACCACTCGACGTGCATACGACCTCGTGACCGGTGGGTTCGGGCCGGGGGTGAACGGGCCGCTGCAGGTGGTGGTGCAGGGCGCAGCGCCGGAGGAGTTGGAGCAAGTGCGACTGGGGATCGCACAGACACCCAACGTCCGGTCGGTGGGTGTGCCGCTCGCCAACCCCTCGGGCGATACGGCAGTGCTGTCGGTGATCCCATTCACGTCGCCACAGGCGAGCGAGACGGCGGACCTGGTGCATCGACTCCGCGGTCACGTGCTGCCGGGCGTGTTGGAGGGCGACACGCAGGTGTACGTCGGCGGCGCGACCGCGCGCGCGATCGACATCGCGGAGCGTATCGCCGCCCGGCTGCCGGTGTTCTTCGGGCTGGTGATCGGGATCAGTTTCCTGCTGCTCGTGATGGTGTTCCGGTCGCTGGTCATTCCGATCAAGGCTGCCCTGATGAACCTGCTCTCGATTGGCGCCGCCTACGGTGTCGTGGTGGCGGTCTTCCAGTGGGGCTGGGGTATGGGGTTGGTCGGCATCAGCCAACCGGGCCCCGTCGAGTCGTTCCTGCCGATGATGCTCTTCGCGGTGCTCTTCGGACTGTCGATGGACTACGAGGTCTTCCTGATCAGCCGGATCCGCGAGGAGTATCTCGACTCACATGACAATGCGGAATCGGTGGCGCGCGGCCTCGCGGCCACCGCGGGCGTAATCACGGCGGCTGCCGCGATCATGATCCTGGTCTTCCTCAGCTTTGTCCTGAACGACCAGCGCGTGGTGAAGGAGTTCGGATTGGGACTGGCGGTCGCGGTATTCGTCGACGCAACCATCGTCCGCTTGCTCCTGGTGCCGGCGACGATGCAACTGATGGGGCACTGGAACTGGTGGCTCCCGGCATGGCTGGACCGTTTGCTTCCACGGATCTCGGTCGACGGTGCCCCCGTGCCCCCGACCCTCCAGCCCGACGCTGTGCGATAAGGGACGGTGCCGGGTGCGAACCGGAATGGAATCGAGGAACGGCATGACTCTCTCGCTATCACCCCAAGGCAGCAGCCATCGGCGTGCGTTGCTCTTCGCCTCCGCCATGTCTCTGATTGCCGGGGCGGTCTACCTGGCCATCGCGCTCGGCATGGTGGCGGACGACTTCGAGTCACCCCCGCGCCCGGTGATGCTGGGGGCGGGGCTCATCTACCTCGTCGGGGCCGGCGTCCTGCACCTTGTCGACCGGCGGCTCCTGCTGGTGGGCGCAGTCGCGAACGCCGTGGTGCTGGCCCTGTTTCTGCTCTCCGCCGCCAGAGGTATGGCAACGGTGGACACCGTGAGCCTCGCGGGGAAGTCGGCGCAGATCGCGCTCAGCATCCTGCTCCTGTGGATCTGGAGCGGGAGCTCATCGCGGATCGACGCTGTTTAGGGAGCCCATCCGGCGAATTGCGGAGGGACTGAGCACCTTTCCTCGATCTGGGGAGAGACACGGCCGGGAATCCGAGCGGGCTCAGGCCCTTGCTGTGGCAGCCCCCGATCGACGGCCTTGTCACCCCCGTTCGCTCATGGCGGAATCCGATGGCCGGGAGTGCGAGCGGATATCGGGGCCCCACTGGCGCACGCCTCGGGCATTCTCAGCGGCGGGTCCAGAGCGATATTCCTCGAGCACTAGCCACCCCCGGATGCCCGGCGATGGTGTCCGGTAGTGCAGCGGTGACGGCCCGGCCAGTCGGGTCGCCACTAGAGACGGTCCATGGCTCGGAGCAGCCGAGCTTTCGCCTCGATGGCGATCGGCTCCAGCGCCGGAGAGCCCGCGATCCCCATCCCCACCTCGGGATCGAAGATCGAAACAACACTCCCGTCACCGTCGTCATAGACAACCACGTTGCAGGGAAGGAGCGCGCCGATGCTGAGGTCAGCCTGGAGCGCCCTGTGTGCGAGAGCAGGATTACAGGCCCCGAGGATCACGTAGTTCCGGAAATCAACCGCCAGCTTCTCTCTGAGTGTGGCTCGTACGTCGATCTCCGTGAGCACGCCAAAGCCTTCCTCGCGGAGAGCCGCCTTCATACGGTCGACCGTCTGGTCGTACGGCATGGACACGTGTCTCGTCACGGCGATCTCCGTCATTGGCGGATCCTTTCAGCCGTCAGCTATATCTGCCAACGAGGGTATGGCAAGCCGACTCATCGCGCGGGGGTCTGACCGTCCATCAGTAGCGTCGTGCCACGACTACAAGGTGGTAGGCGATCCGGCAGCACGACTGCACGGAGCGTGATCGCCCATGCCGAGGGCTTGACCGGGAGCAAGGTAAGGGCAGAGTTGAGCGCCAACGGCGCGGGACTCGGGGTGCCGCGGAGATTCGCGCGGATACGCCCGACACGTCCGTGGGAGCCCGTCGCTTCAAGCCCCACGGGTACTTATGGCCCAAGCACATAGCCGGGGTCGCGAGGCGATCTGAAACCGCGTCGGTAGACGTCTCTGAACGCCCCTAATGATGCATGAACTGCGGCGCAACGAGTGGTGTGGCTAGCTGCTGTGACGGCGTGATTGGCCCCGTACGAGCTCGTTTGAGGGTGTCAGAGCGCGAGCGCCACGCGAAAAGGCGCGCATCCCTTTTCGCACGAGCGCGTCGTCATGCCGATGTTCGTACAGTGGTGAGGAAGGAGCCGGGCTACTTCTTCTACTATGAGGTCCCTCTCCTCGATTGACATCCGGTTCCCGAACGTCCAGCATCCGATTACGCTCGCGGCGTTCGTGATCCTCCGGAACGGGCTCGTATTCTCACGATTCCATGGCATAATGCCGGCGAACCGCGCCTTCTCTACCACCGCACAGTCATAGGCGCGCGCCATGCTTCCGCTGACGCGCCTACTACGCAGCTTCTGAATTGCAGTCGGTTGTCTCCTCGTCGGCGTTGGCAACGTCCGAGGCAGCGTCGCAGCCAGCCGGTGCCTGTCAGAAGCTTTCGCGGCGGCCTACGCCATCGGCGACTTCTTCCGTCCGGCGATGCGTTCGGCGGCTCGGTGGGAGACGCCTACCTGGAGACCGCCCGCGCGTCGTGCGCCTTCGTGACTCAACCGAGGTAGCGGTCCACTGTCGGCTGCCTGTACGCGGCGATGCCCAAGGACGGCCTAGGCGGGCGCGCCGGCGAACGCGAACGAACGTCGCTTCGTATCACGTCACCACTGCACCGCGTGCACGGCCCGCGACGTGGTGAGAAACAGGCCCATCCGCTCATCATCGGCGAGTGAGAGCACGACATCCCCCAACTCGTCTGAGTTCCTGGGACGCGCTCCGCCCACAAACCGTGGTGCTCCTGCAGTTCCTTCGCAGAGCGCCCCTCCCCAACCCCTTCGGCAATGATGCATCAGGGTGAGGTCGTCACGGACCTCCCAGAAAGCTCACGTCCGGAGCGTCGTAGGAGGCGATTGGCCGGCGAGCGCGTGCGTCGTCGCGACGAGCACCCGGCCCCGCTGCTCGCCGGCACGAGGTGGGGCAGGCGTGCGGTGGGCGGTCAAACCCGGACGAGCGCGTCAGACCGGCGACCTGCCGAAGTCGCCGGCTTCTTCCTCCTCATCGTCGGTGCACTGCTCGTCGTCTTGCATCCTTCGCCCGCAGGACGCGATGCTCGCGTTCAGTCGGCGATCGCCGCCTCACCGTGCGGCGTCCTGCGGGCGTTGTCCGGGGACTTCGTTAGCCTGTTCAACGGGAGAGCACTCGCGCTCGGTTCCGCTAGTGCTGCAACCTTACTCATGCTGCTTCGCCTGCTGGGTCTCGATGGTCGAGCGATGCCCCGTCGGGGATTCGCGGGCGTGTCACAGGGGGCAGCCGCGCGCCGTCGTGCGCAAAGCAAAGGCATCTGTTGGCCGTCGTTGTACCCGAATCGGCCCGCCCAGGGAGCCCAGCCGCCCAACGACCTTCGTCTTGCAGGCGAGGTCTAGCACCACGAACTCCGCCCTCTCGGAGTCGCTTGCTCAGCGGCGACGTTACCGCGCCTACCTCGGTGTTGGTTCACCGGTCCGATTTACAGAACATCCCCGGGCCCGTGGTAGGCCTTCATCTCGACGATCTCGCCGGCGGCGTTGAACTCCATCACGTCGATGACTCTGATCACCCGCTCATCGTGGCGCATCTGGATCTCGAAGGCCATCGCGGCGAATCTACCGTACGAAGCGCGGATCGCCGCCGACAACTCGAGTCGCTCGACTATCTGCACGGCTCTGTGATAGAAGGCGTCAATCTCGGCACGACCGCGCACGGTCTTCGCACCCCCCACCGGGTCCTCGATGCGCGCGTCGTCCGCAAACAACGCGGCGAGTCCACCGCCATCACCCGCGTTGAACAGGTCGATGTAGGCCTGCAGCGCCGCACGCATGCCGTCTTCACTGACCATCTGAGGCCTCCCGAGATACGCGATCGATAGCAAGAGACCACGGTAAGGTGCTTCCTTAGGAGGTGCCCGGTGAACGCCGATGCTGGTCGGACGATGAACGCGTGGGTCAAGCATGGCCCCCAGACGGACGGGATCGATCTGGTCCGCGTGCCGGTGCCAGGGATCGATGACCGCGAACTACTGGTGAAGATCGAAGCCGTAGGTGTGGGAGTCCACCACGGATACTTCTTCCCGCAGGACATCACCTACCCGTTTCCGATCGGGATCGAAGCGGCGGGGGTGGTTGAGACCGCGGGTTCCACGGTTACCGGCTACCACCCGGGCGACCGGATCGCGTTCGTCAGTTCACTGCAACCCAAAGGGGGCACGTGGGCCGAGTTCGCCGTCGTGGCATCTGACTCACTGATCCTACGGATCCCAGACGGACTGGGGTTCGCAACCGCCGCCGCGGTGCCCGTCGCCGGCAACACGATCCTCCGAGCGATGCAGCCCCTGACGATCGCGGCCGATGGATGGCTCTTCGTCGCGGGTGGGTCCGGGGCGATCGGCACCCTGGCGATCCAGCTCGCGCGGCGACGCGGATGGCAGGTGGCAGCCTCGGCGTCCCGCCAGAACCACGAGTACATGATGTCGCTCGGCGCAACAGTGGTCGTCGACTACCACGATGCCGACTGGCCCGAGCAACTGCTCCGAAGAATCCCGTCCGGCGTTGACGCCGCGATCGCCATCCAACCGGGTACGGGCGTGGAGAGTCTCGGAGTGGTCAGGGACGGCGGACACGTCATCACGATCTCCGGAGATCAACCCGCTTCCCGCCGAGGCATCCGAGTGCAGCCAGTGCCGTTCCCGGGCGATGTGCGCGACCAGTTGCAGGAGTTGCTGGACGATATCGCCCGAGGTGATGTGCAGCTTGTGATCGAAGAGGTCCACTCGTTCGAGAATGGCGACGCAGCCCTGCGCAAGGTGCAGACCCGGCACGCGCGCGGTAAGACTGTGTTGACCCTGTAAGACGAAGCGAGGCCGACCCTCTGAAGGAACGCATCGCCGGCATGGCTGTCAAGTGGCGGGGCCGGCATCACGACCATCTCCCCCGGGAACCCCACCTCGGCGACGCCCGCCAGCGCTGACGCCACCGCCCTGGCGAGGTGCGAGACGATCGCTGAAACCCCGGTGGTGGCGTGCGCCTCGCCCGTTCGCTTCGTTCAGCGCGACGAGTGCATGGTTGGTGAAAGGGCAGCCGACGGTTGCAACGGAGTCGTGCGCCCCCGAGCGAGTCGGTGTTGCCGGTGAGCGTGGTGAGAAGTTCCACCTCGAGTTTCTCGGGAACGGTCTCCAGCGGTCCGGCCCTACAGTGCCCAGAACAACGTTTCGGCGTGTCGCTGCACCTCCAGCTCACCCTTCGACGTGGGGCATGGGCTGGGGGATCTTGGAAGCCCGCAAGCCTCTGACGACCGAGCGTTGGCAGGAAGGTGAGAGAGGGCCGCGATGGATTGTTGACTAGGCCAACGCTTGAACGTCGTGGTGATAATCGGTTCCGGTGCATACTCGTCCCCAGGCGGCAATCTGTGCTGTCACTGGGACTACGGTTGATGTCCCCTGCAGATGATGTCGGGTTCCGACATCCCCTCCAGTGTTGAGTTGGCGCACCCTGGATGAGGGGTAGGGTGCTGAATCCTGGAACAACTCATCACGCTCGAACACGATCGGCTCAAGGTCCGAGACCGGTGGCGCGATGTATATCAAGTGTGGCTGGGCTGAGTTCGTGAACCCGACAGACGGCGCGATTGTTGCGCGCGGTTCCGTGTCGGCGAGGGCCATCCCAGGAGTTGGGCGAGCCTACTGGGACGGTGAGGTTCGACTGTTGCGCGGACACGAAGACTTGCTAGACATCTCGAAGCAGCTCTGGCTCCTGCGCTTCGAGCAGGGCCTCGCGGAACGATGGGTCGAACTCTCCACCGTGGAGCGACGCTGGGCTCCATCCGGATTACGCGCGACTGCCATTGTGCGGAGCTACGACCGGGAAGTCCCCCCTGTCGTGAACGAGCTTGGCGGTGAGTAGGCGCTCAGGTCACGGCTAGCGCCTCTCGGCAAGACTTGACTTCCGGCACGGACGCTTGGGACCTCGCGATCTCTCGGCTCGTGCTCACGAACACGTTGCCGACAGAGGCGATGCGAGCCTTCCTGCGACAACCGCTTCAGACGCCAAGCAACACGACTCTCGCGATCGAGAAGTAGATGATCAGGCCCGTGACGTCCACCATCGTCGCCACGAACGGAGCCGAGGCTGTGGCGGGATCGAACCCCAGGCGCCGCAGCACGAACGGAAGCGTGGCGCCCGTGATTGTGCCCCACGTGACGACGGCGGTCACGCTCATCGCTACGGTCAGGAGTAGCCGAAACCAACGGTCGCCGTACGAATCGAAGAGCACTTCCCAGCCGAAGATGCGCGAGGCGCCAATCACGGCCAAGATCAGGCCAAGCACGAGCCCGAACCCGAACTCGCGACGGACGACGCGCCACCAGTCCCGGTGGCGCACCTCGCCGAGGGCCATCGCCCGGATCACAAGCGTCGCCGCCTGCGAGCCAGAGTTTCCGCCGCTCGAGATGATCAGGGGAACGAACACGGCCAGTACCACGGCCTGCTCAATGTCGCGCTCGAAGAATCCCATCGCGGTCGCCGTGAGCATCTCGCTGACGAAGAGGATCGAAAGCCAGCCCGCGCGCTTGCGCAGCATCGAGAGGGGGCGGGTCCGAAAGTAGGATTGTTCTAACGCCGTGACGCCACCGAGCTTGTGAATGTCCTCGGTCGCCTCCTCACGTACCACGTCGATCACATCGTCGATGGTGACGACGCCACGCATCCGGCCGTGGGCATCGACCACTGGTACGGCAAGCAAGCCTCGCTCCAGCAAGACCTGTGCGATCTCTTCCTGGTCGACGTCGTCGCGAATCGAGACGACATCATCAGACATGACGTCGCGGGCTAACCGGTCTGGCGCCGCGAGGATGAGCTCGCGGAACGAGATGGACCCGCGGAGGCGCCCGTCCGCATCGACGACGTACGCGTAGTAGAACGCGGGGGTGTCACTGCCCGTTGATAGCGTCCTCGTCGTTCCCTCGCCCGCCTGAAGTCGCATGTACGCGAGGGCCTGCTCCACAGTGAGTTCCGGCGGGACACGGATGAACTGTGGGTTCATCTTGCCGCCAGCCACGTCCACCCGATATGCGAGCAGCGTCTCGACCTGCGATCTCGTCCGGGAGTCGAGCAACGCGAGCAGCCTCGCCCGATCAGAGGTGGGCGCACCCTGGATCAAGTCAGCGATGTCGTCAGGAGGGAGGAGCCGCACCCATACTCGTCGTTCCTGGTCGGGCAAATCGCGTAGCAGCTCAATGCGCTCCTCGGTACGGAGCCGAAGAAAGAGCTCACCTGCAGATCCGCCGTCGAGCAATTGGAATTCGGATGCAAGATCATCGAGGCCGCGCTGGCGCCATGCGATCAGCAACGCGTCGACCGGAGGGAGACCTGACTCGTTCACGGCCACCTCATGCGCCGATCCTGCGGAGCCCAGCAGCACACGCACGAGTCATGACGCTTGGCTTGCGGCGGCTTAATGGCCACGGCTGAACTCGTGAATGTCTGCCAGCGTATCCTGCCCAGCGGCGGTCGTGAAAACGGGCGAGTCGCGTCCGCCAAAGTGGTAGTCGCGATACCGCCATGGCCTGGCACGGGCAAATGCATGCAAACGCAGACCATTGCTTCACTGCCCGGGGCCTCAATCTTCACTGCGCCGTACCAGGAGGACCGGCACCCCTTCGGCATTCCTCGCGACGAAGTCGGCGACTGACCCCAGAATCGCCCGCCGCCACCCGGAGCGTCCGTTCGTTGCCATCGCGATGACATCACAACCGTGCGTGGACGCCGCCCGAAGTATTTGAGGGCCGGCCTCACCTTGTAATATGAGTCGGTAAAGGACGCGGCCTTGGGCCTCCTCGACTTGTCGTTCGGCTTCGCTCAAGTAGTCTTGTGCTTCTCTCATTCTCGAGGCATGCGAGTGCTGCGCGAGCTCCATCGCGACTTGTGAATCACGGGCAGAGGTAGCCGTCCCGGCTACCAGGGACTCGAAGGTCGGAATCACGTGGCAGAGGACGATTTCGCCTGCGGGGGAGACCGCTCGGACGGCGGACTCAACCGCGGAGAGAGATGGTCGCGAGCCATCCACCGGGAGCAGGGCGCGGATAAACAAACTCGGCTCCTCTCGTAGAGGGTGATCGGGTGGTTCGAATGAACGCTTCGACAGGCCCTTTCCTGTAGGAGTCGCGCTTCCCCCCGGCGTCCGTTCACGGAGACGCGGTCCTGGAAGATCGCTATCGCTGATGTCCCCAGCCGCGAACGATCCGATGCTGGGTACGCTCGTGGATACGGCGAGTCGTTTGGCGACGCCCTGTCCATGAGGCAGTTTAAACCCCCCGCGGTAGAGGTCACTTCGGCACTCAGGTGTTGATCTCTGATCCCGGTCGCGAATTGCCGCTCAACGTGAGCCCTGATAAGCAGACCGACGGCTCACCACAATCCGGCAGAAAACATGTAGCCGAGCGCGAACCTTGCGCGATCGACTAACACCCTCCGATACGGTTAGTCAGTAGCGCGCGGTCGCGATCACGCCACCTTGCTCCGTCAGGACGCGGTCGTCGTCCGTGAAATAAATCGCCGCGCCCTGCGAGAACGCCGCCCTAAGCGCCTCTTCCACCGCTTCAGCATCGACCGGCGATTCGCGCAGCCGGGCGTCTGCCGCGTACCCGAAGTGGTTCGTTGCGTCCTGGTGAACGATCATTGTCGCCACGCGGCCTTCAGTACTTGCCCGCTGCACCCCGGCGACGCCGCCGATGCTGTTCGGGGTGGCTCCTGAGAACCACTCCTCCACACGATGCGCAGCCTCACGGAACTGCTCAGCGACGCCAAGGACGCGAAGCCGGGTTGCGCGGTCCCGGTCCGTCTCGGCGGGATCCGGTGTGCCGAGCTGGATCGCGCGCTCGGCCATCCCCGCCGGCAAACGGGACAAGAGCTGCTGGCGCGCCTCGTCCACGCCTTCGACCACGAGGACGTCTTCGTCCTCCACGAACCGCGTGAGGTGTTCCGCTGCCTCGTTGGCGAAGAGATTGCGGTGCGCGTCAACGCTTCGCCGTTGCTTCACATAGGAATGTCCGCCGCCTCGCTCGTCCGCCCGAGTGCCACCGCCGGTGGATTCGCGCGCCGTCCGCTGACCGCGCTGCGTTAGGTAGCGCTTTGGCCAGTCCACCTCGGCAGTCTCTTCGCTCTGACCATACATCACCCGGCTTATGCTCATGGTGTGGAGATCCGTTGTGACGAGGGCGACCGGACGCTCGAGGTAGTTCTCGCGCGCCACCTCAAAGATGCGCGGACGCTGCGCCACGTGGAAGCTGCTCCGCACTGGCACCGCCAGGTCAACGATCGTGAATTCATCGGTCTCCGCACTTGGCGTCGCCAGGTCAGTATCCGGGTGTGCGATATAGATGATTCCGAGCATGCCGCGCTCTGCGGCATCCACCGCGATCTCCTGGAGGTCGGTGATCTCTGCTTCGATCGCATCGGCGAGACGGCTGTCGAAGTCCTCTGTCACCTGCCGTGCCGCCTGCCGTAACGTACGCATTAGGGGTGGCTGCCCGGTGCTGTCAGGTGTCAGGTCGAGTGTCGCAGTGAGCGTGAGACGGTCGCCTTCGTCCTCGATCATTCGTGCAACAAGTGTCTCCAGACGACCTTCGGAGTCAACGGCCATCGGGCACCTCCTCCACTCCGTCACGGCTGCAGCTGGTCAGCGCTTCTGGGGCGTCGAGACGTCGCCCGTACTTCGGTCCCGAGTTCGGCGAGACGAGGCAACCGACCGCCACTTCATCGTGCCGCGTCGCTCACGGATGTCCGACAACCGTAGGCTCCCCCGGAGTTCATCCCGGCCATCTTTCCGTAAGCGTCGGAGCCTTGGTGCGGGAGAGGCGAAGCCACCGGGCTGCCGTGGCGAATGATCGAAGGATTGGGGCTCAGTATGAACGAGTTTGGGTCCCGTGGGGATTGCGGACGCGTATCGAGGTTCCTGGCCGTGCGCGCATGGGCCTGCGTGACCCTGCGTCCCCGTGCTGCGTTGGATGGCCACTGGTCCGCACCGGCAGCACGCGGCGAGCCGTCCGCTCCCCCGCAAGGGCATGGCGATTGAATATCGATGCGCTTCTGATCCCCTTTGGGGAGCGGCACCTGCTGCGGGTACTCGCGCCGGAGGGACGTCGAGGTGCGCCTCGACCCACTTCCAGCCCTCCGCGCGCACTTCGTCGGCGAGGGCGTTGAGCCGCTCCTGAGCCAGGCGATCGAGGAGCCCGGTGTCCTCAAGAAGCCGCTGCCTTCCCCACTGAAGAGGTCGCGCACGACGTCGCTGCCCGCCTGTTCATAGAACTCGACTCCGAGGAAGATTGCGCGTCGGTCGCTCGGGCGGGACGTGGGTTTCCATCGTGCGCGCGCGAATGATTCGCGGCTCTCGGTTCCAGCCCAGGTTCTCGTACACCTCCTCCTGGCGCGCGTGGTCATCGCTGACCGCGAACGCGATCAGCTGGGCCAGCGTCAGGTCCCCGTCGCGGTAGCACTCCATCAGCCGAGGGCTGGCCCCGAGCTGCAGCCGCTGACGAACGGTGAGCGGCGAGATCCCGAAGCGCGCCGCGATCTCCTCGGCGCCCCAGCCACGCTCCTCGCTCAACGTGCGGAACGCCTCGAACTGATCGGCGGGGTGCATTATCACGATTGCCGCTGACGCGGCATATCAAGGTGCGAGCGAAGGCGAGCCGCGCAACGTCGACAAGCCCTTCTTCCGCACCGACGACATCCACGGCATGGCCGACTTCATCGCCGGCTTCCCTGGCGTGGACACTGACCGGCTGGCCGCGCTGGGCATCTGCGGCGGCGGCGGATACACCCTGAGTGCGGTGAAGTCGGACAAACGGTTTAGGTCGGTCGCCACGGTGAGCATGTTCAACTCGGGCAGGGTCCGTCGCAACGGCATGCAGGATACGCAACTCGACACCGTCCAAGAGCGCCTGAAGGACGCTTCTGCTGCCCGCGCACAGGAGTCGTCCGGGGGGAGCATTCAAGTACGCACCCACGAGATGACCGGTGGGAACGTTCTCTATGCGGGCGACGCGGACATGACAGATGAGCAAATTGCTGCGCTGCCGTTTCCGCTGTACCGGGAAGGCTACGTGTACTACTGGAAGACCCACGCCTGCCCTGGCTCGACCTTCAAGTACACGATGAGCAGCCTACTCGACCTGATGACCTGGGACGCCACCGACCAGCTTGAGCTGATCGACGTGCCCCTGCTGTTGATCGCCGGAAGCGAGGCCGACACCCGCTACATGAGCGATGACGCCCTGTCGAAGGCCACCGGCACCGAAGACAAGGAGCTGTTCCTCATCGAGGGTGCGCAGCACATCGAGACGTACTGGATCGACAAGTACGTTGACGCAGCACTCAGCAAGCTGACGGACTTCTACGCCCGGAGCATCTAGGTGCAACAGGAGCCCCTCGGCGACGCCCCTGCGTGATTCACGCGGGGGCGTCTCCTTGCGAGTACGCGACCCAGGCCCTTGGAACGACACGACCGAACGTGCCTGAGGCACCGGACGAACACATCGCCTGCTCCCGCGCGAGGCCGCCCGTGGCGTCCCGGCGCTCATGCTGGCGAGGGCGCGACCACGTTCGAGCTGTTCTTCGACCTCGTCTTCGTCTTCGCGTTCATGCAGGTCACCGAACTCATGACCCGGGGACAGGGTGTCAGCGGCGTCGTCCATGGATTGCTCCTGCTCGGCGTGCTGTGGTGGACTTGGTGCGCTTCCGCCCGGCTGGGCAATCAGGTTCGAGCCGACCGCGGGATCGGGATGGTCGGCTTCGGCGCTCTACCCTGGTCGGACATCTGATCTTCGGCCGCCGCGTGCTGCGCGCACGGAACATCGCGCGGATCAGCACGCTGCTCGGCGTCGCCGCGCTCTCGCCCGTCATCGTCGTCCTGCCCGTGCTGGTGGCGCTGGCCTCTGTGACTGCGGTACTTGCCACACTGGTGGTCTTCGAGCGCGTGCACTTCGCCGAACTACGGCAGCAGTACCGACACGCCTAGCCTGTTCAGAACCGCCCGCGGACCGCGTCGAGTTCAGCAACAACCTCAGCCGGTTCCTGGTCGAGCGGCATGTTGTCACGGTCGAGCACGGCGTCGAGCGCACCCTTCGGGTCTGCTTGCAACCTAGCGAATAGCGGGGTCAGTTCCGACTGCGCCGGCCCCTTCTCGGCGACGAGCTCCAGCGTCTTGCGGTCGGCGGCATCCGATGTGAGGGACGCGACGAGCACTTGGGCTATCTGGGCGCGGGAGACCACGCCGTCGGTGGGGTCGCCCGCCCATCGGGTGTCACCTTGAAGCACGACGAGCCGGCGCTGGTCCGGATCGTTGTAGTCGAACCAGCCCGGGCGGATGACCGTATACGGCAGGCCACAGGCTCGGACGAGCCGTTCCCCGCGCCGCTTCCAGTCGTGACCCGGGGTGTGCTTCGTGACACCGATCGTGGTCATCAACGCGATGCGGGCCGGACCATCCAGCACGCTGAGGACGTTGCGCACCGCGCCGTAATCCACAGCTTTGGCTTCCTCCGCACCCCCATGGCTGCCGTGGGTGAAGATGATGCCGGTGACGCCTCGGATGGCATCGCGAAGGGTCTCCGCGTCCGTGAGGTCACCGACGACAATCTCCGCGCCTTTTGGGAACCGGTCAGCCTTGGTTTCGTCACGCACCAGAGTCCTGGTCTCATAACCGGCCCCGAGCGCCTGAGCGACTGCCAGCCGCCCGATGCTGCCGCTTGCTCCGACGACAAGTACCGTCGACATCTCCTGAGTCATGACTGCCCTTCCCTCAGTCGCCGATGGCTGCTCGTTCGCGGATCTTCGCAACGGCGTCGTTGAAACCGTCCGCGCAGCCGCTAGCGCCGGCGAGGACACCAACCTCGGCCTCGTCGAGACTCTTGCCGATCACCTCGTCCGGCACGGCCGCCCCGAACCGTTCCTGGTAGCCGCGGGAGGTGTCGTTGTTGTCCGGCATCGGCTCGACCATGACGTCAGTGACGGTGTCGTCATCGACGGTGAGAGTGATCGTCATGTACGACGGCGCCCCACCGTAGACCCCCCTCACGGTGTAGGTACCGTCGTTGTACTCGGCACCGCTCGCGCTCGTCCTGCCGGGTGATGAACTGGCTGGTCGTGGGACTGTCGCGCTGATCGATGGTGACTGCGTGCCGTTTTCTGGGTCAGTGCTGCTGCATCCGGTCAGGGGCATGAGCACGGCGAGAGATGCGACGGCCCCGACGGCCGCACGGGTGAGGATGGGAGGTTTCATGTCTAGGCACTCCTTTGTCGTTGCGGCATCGAGTGGCTCGACACATCGAAAGCGATGGCGCGCGGGTCAGAGGAAGAGCTCCCCGACGAAGTCGTTGGACCATTGAACGCGTCCGTCCGCGAGCATGCGCACCCAGCTGAACTCGAAAGATCGTAGAGAAGCGGGGTCGCTCAGGAACAGCGCGGTCGCCAGCCCGTCGGAAGTGGCGGCATCGGCGGACATCGCCCACGTCGCTACTACGTCCGACACCGGGCGGCGGGTCCGACCGTCGAGGATGTGGTGCAGCTCTTCACTCCAAGTCCGCCGGGTCGTGGCCGAGGCGCATAGCGCCGCGTCCTGGAGGGGCACGGTGCCGATAACCCACCCCCGGCGAGTCGGGTGCTCCAGTCCCACACGGACGGGGTCGGGCCCGCGGTGGCGCAGATCGCCGCCACCGTCGACCAAGAACTCGTCGATGCCGGCATCCAGGAGCGTCTGTGCGACGAGGTCGACCAGGTAGCCCTTCCCGGCTGCGCCGACGTCGATCACCACCGGTCGTTCCGTGATGATCGTGGATCCCTCCCGGCGGATGTCGGAGAGCCAGGAGTCCGGACGCGGACGTTGAGCGATCGCGATCTCATCGGGGACGAGGGTGTAGCGGGCGTCATAGCCGAGCAGTTCGAGGTCCCTGCCGACGAGCGGATCGACCGCGCCGCCGGTCGCGACGACTAGTCGGTCGTACAACTCGAGTAGCGCCTCGTCCCGGGCTGGGAACTCGAACCGGCCTCCGCCATCGGACTGCGCAACCTGTGTGATCAGCGAGTCGGCGCGGAATCGAGACCACACGCGGTCGAAGTCCTCGGTGACCACACCGATCTTCTCTCGCACCTCCACGGGCAATGGGCGGTCAGTTGTGATCTGCCACCCCGTGCCGATCGCGGTAAACCGAAACGCAGAGTTGAGGCCCGTCGCGCCCTCATCGGCTCGGGATTGCCGCGAGTTCATCGACTCCGACCCGTCAGGCCTCAGGGATGTCCCGGTGGAACGCCTCGAGGGTCACCGAAGCCGGGTCGGGACCGCCGCGGAGGCCAGTGTCGAGGGCATCGATGGCAGCGAGCTGATCTGCGGTGAGCTCGAAGCCGAGCACGTCGAAGTTCGAGGCGATTCGTTCCACATTGACGGACTTTGGGATCGCCGAGCGCCCCTCCTGCAGATGCCAGCGCAGCATGACCTGTGCGGGCGTCCTGCCATGCGCTGAAGCGATCTCGCCGATCACCGGGTCATTGAATGTCGACCGGGCACTCTCGCCGCGATAGCTGGTGATGCCCCCCATCGGGGACCATGCCTGGGTGAGGATGCCGTTTTCGGCGTTCGCGTTCTGGACATCCGGCTGGGTGAAGTAGGGGTGCACTTCGACCTGGTTGACCGCGGGCACCACGCTAGTCTGCTCCAGCAGGCGCGCGAGGATGTCAGGCATGAAGTTCGAGACGCCAATCGCACGAACCTTACCGCCCGCGAGCAGCGTCTCCAGTGCCTTGTACGCGTCGATGGTCTTGTCGAAATCGGTGGGCAGCGGCTGGTGCAGCAGAAGCAGGTCGATCTGCTCAACGCCGAGCTTCCCGGCGGACTTGTCGAAAGCGTGCAGGGCCTCATCGTAACCGTAGTCGCTGATCCACAGCTTCGTCTGGATGAACACCTCCGACCGGTCGATTCCGGACTGGCGGATGGCCTCGCCCACCTCACGCTCATTGAAGTACGACGCGGCGGTGTCGATCAGCCGGTACCCGACCCGGAGCGCCTCGACCACGGAGGTGACGGTCTGCTCGGGTGGGGTCTGGAAGACGCCGAAGCCCAGGGCGGGCATCTCGACGCCGTTGTTCAAAGTCAACTTCACGCTCATGCCTTCCACCATAGGTTCGCTGTCCCCGTAGAGGGAGGAACTGGCAGTACGCCCTTAATGTGGTCAGTCGCCGTCGTGTGGGGCGGACCGCTTGAATCGGGCTGGTGCCGGTCCGGCGGGGCCGGGGGCGCTCAGGCTGGCCAACAGTCGCAGGCGCTCGTCCGTTGGGCTGCCCGGTTCAGCGGTGAACGCGAACATGAACCAGTCCGGGTTCGCTGGGAACTCCATCGCCTGATAGGAGAACTCCAGGTCGCCCACCGCGGGATGGTGGATGCGTTTGATGCCAGCCCGGTGATGACGCACGTCATGCTTGGCCCAGCGGTGCCGGAACGTGTCGCTGCGAGTGACGAGCTCGCGGATCAGGTCGGTGAGCCTTTGGTCGAGCGGGTTCTGTCCCGCATAGGTGCGTAGGGTCGCGACCATGTCGTCTGCGTCCTCCTCCCAATCGGGAAAGAAGACTCGCGAAGCAGGATTGAGGAACGTGAACCGAGCCGTGTTGCCCCGGTTCACCAGATCATCCAGCATCGGCGCATAAAGCGCCCGGCCAAGCGGGTTCGCGGCAACGAAGTCTAGGCGGCGATCACGCACCCACATCGGCGTGCCGGTTACCACGTCCAAGAATCGCTGCAGTGTCGGCTTCACCGCCTGCTCCACCGGCCGTCGGTGACGCGGGGGGCGAGCAGTGCGGGCGAGATCGTTCAAGTGATCGGTCTCGGCCTCATCCAGCTTCAACGCCCGAGACAGGGCATCGAGGACCTCAACGGACACGCCACCGAGATCACCGCGCTCCATCCGCGCGTAGTACTCGACACTGACGCCGGTGAGCATGGCAACCTCTTCGCGGCGGAGCCCCGGCACCCGGCGACGACCGCCACCGATGATGCCCGCCTGCTCCGGCGTGATCCGGTCCCTGCGCGTGCGCAGGAACTCCGTCACCTCCGCTCGACGATCCATACCGCCAACAGTAACTCGCCACCTGAGTCTTTTGGGGGACTGCCAGTACACAGAAGCGGTCATTCCCGTTTGCTGCTCGCCGGCCACGGGCAGGAGGCCACTAGGAGGCGACCTGGGTGAGCGCACCTGTCCGACCACGGACATTCGGCGTGCTGAATGGATCTGAAACGACGTTATGGACGCCCCGCAACGCCCCTCTAGCAATGCATGAACGGCGGAGGGACGAGCGGTCGTCATGCTCCAGGGTTCGGCTCTCTGGAGTCCGCCGAAACCGCTGCCGAGAAACGCCCGACAGAAGAGCGGGGAATGGGGGTGAGGCGTGTTATCGCGTATAATCGCGCTGGCACGATCCCTTGCAAGCACTGGCGAATCGTGGGATCGAGCGTCCGGGCGGGGCTGTCGCAGCCCTTTTACTTCTTGGGACGACGAGCGAGTGCGAACGTACAACTGAAGCGCAGCCGAGCGAGGTCGTCATTTATCACAGACGGGCGAGTCCTGGAGGGCGTCGTTGGGCAGGGCACCGCGCTGGGCGAGGTCTTTGAACAGCCCCAGTATGTGGCACTCGGTAGTGGTGGCTCGGTGGTGGTGCTCGCGCTCTGGACGACCTTCTTCATCGTGATGGCGTTCTGGACGTTCCGCCGGCAGGACCTCGAATACCAAGGCGGCTGAGGTCCGGAAGGATCGTCTGATGACCATCGATACGGATGGCGCTCCAACCTTCGGTTCTGGCGCCAACCGACAGTTTGCGCTCAAACTAGAAGGACGTGTTTGGGGCGGCATCCTGCCTCGACCGAGAACGAGGAGGAAAATCTGCCGATTTTGAACCTAAGAAGGTATCTCGTGGTCATTTCTGCGGAGATTCCTTCCAAGCAGGACGCCGCGAGTTCGAATCTTGTCTCCTGCTCATCCCTCCCTTTCTTTGGCTTCTGGCCGAAAACGCTGTTCTAGCTTGGGCAATCTCCGGTAGCGAGGTTCGAGCAGGGCTCGCCATCTCGGCGAGGGACATGGTCACCGACATCCTCCTTCGCGTGGCGACATCCTGCCTCGATCACGTGGCAGGGGATCTGTACGGATGTGCAGGTACATGGACGTTGTTCTGCCGTCCGCGCCGCAATCCTGTGTCCAATCAGGGTTGTGCAGGCGAGAGACGCCGAACGCCTATTCGAAACCGGCTGCATGCTGCTCAGCGCGGACGTACTCCACGATGGCGAGCACCTGCTCTTCGGTGATGCCAGCGATGCGGGGCATGTCTCCGAAGCTCCAGTGATGCGAACGAGCTCCTCTCATCGCCGCGACGAGGAAGGCGACGTCCGGATGGTGGCCGGACTCGTAGACCGCGTCCAAGAACGGCGGGCCGTGCTCGGTGCCTCGCAAGTCGGTGCCGTGGCAGGTGGCGCATGCCTGGCCGAAGAGCTCGGCGCCGGTCGTCCCATCGAAGGGGCCCGCCGGGACCTCGACATCGTCGCTGACGGCGCAGGACAGGATGCCCGCGGCCACGAGGACGACCAGACCGATCAATGTCAACCGTCGCATGCGCACCTCCGACGGCAGGCTATCGAGGATGGGCCGGATGATCCTGCAGGTCGCGCATCACCTGCTGGAAGCGGTCGCGGTCGATCTCACCGCGGGCGTAGGCGCGCCGGGCATCCTCCTCAGCAGACGCAGTCGGGCGCGCGCCTGATCCGATTAGGGAGCGGAGCGCGAACGCGACCAGGAGTAGGAGCGGCAGCCAGACCAGGAGCATCATGATGCTCATCGACAGCCACTCGCCTGAGTTCCAATCACCATGCCAGTGCCACATCGGTGGCCTCCTCGACTACCTGACCATTGTTGCGCATCAGGGCCGGTCACGGCCCGAGGAACGTCCCCCGCTCCCCGGACCGTGAGTCCCGACTACACTTCGAATCCGGAGCGCAGGTCGATCCGCCGGAGCAGCTGCGCGTTCGCCGCCACGATGATCGTGGAGAGGCTCATGAACACCGCGCCGAGGGCGGGCGGCATCACGAATCCAGCCCAGGCGAGCACACCCGCGGCCAGCGGGATCGCCACGACGTTGTAGCCGGTCGCCCAGATGAGGTTCTGCACCATCTTCCGGTACGAGGCCGCCGACAGCCGGATCACGCCCACGACCGAGCGCGGATCGTCCGAGGCGAGGACGACGCCGGCCGATTCGATCGCCACGTCCGTCCCCGCACCGATCGCGAGCCCGACGTCGGCCTGCGCGAGTGCGGGGGCGTCGTTCACGCCGTCGCCCACCATCGCCACGCGCATCCCGCGCTGCTGGAGGGCCACGACCTGCTCCGCCTTGTGTTGCGGCAGCACCTCCGCGAACACCTCGTCGATCCCGAGGTCTGCGGCGACCGCCTCGGCGACGCTGCGTGCATCGCCTGTCACCATCGCCACCTGCACGCCCAACGCGTGCAGCATGGCGACGGCTTCTCGGGACTCTGGCCGCACCTCGTCCTCGAGGGCCAGCGAGCCCGTGACCTCGCCATTCCGTAGCAGGTAGAGAACCGTCGCACCCCGCGCACGCCACTGCTCCACGGATGGAGCGCCGTCCGACGGCACCTCGATCCCCCGCTCGCGCAGGCGACGAGGGCCAACGACCTCCACCTCGGAACCGTCGACGACACCCCGGACGCCGCGTCCTGGGTCAGCCGCGAACGACGACACCGGCGCGAGTGTGACCTGTTCGCGAGCACGCTCCACGATGGCGCGGGCAAGCGGGTGCTCTGATTCCGCCTCGACGGAGCCAGCGAGCCGGAGCATCGCGACCTCATCGCCGTCGGCTGCCCAGATTCCCGTCACGCGCGGCCGTCCGAGCGTCAGCGTCCCCGTCTTGTCGAAGAGCACGATGTCGAGCTGCCGCGTCCGTTCGAGGGCGAGCCGATCCTTCACGAGGATGCCGTTGCGGGCCGAGACCTCGGTCGAGATCGCAATCACCAGCGGGATCGCAAGCCCGAGGGCGTGGGGGCAGGCGATCACCAGCACGGTGACCGTCCGCGCGATCGCGTCGTCGACCTCGCCCAGGAGCAACCAGACGACGAACGTGGCGAGCCCTGAAGCGATCGCCACCCAGAACAGCCACGCGGCGGCCCGATCGGCGATCGCCTGGGCGCGGGAGCGCGACTGTTGCGCCTGCGCGACCAGACGCTGGATGCCGGCCAGCGCGGTATCGTCACCGACGGCGTCCACTCTGACACGCACGGCGGACCCGAGCGCCACGGTCGCAGCGGCGACGCGGTCGCCCTGCTCTCGTAGGACTGGGCGCGACTCACCCGTCAGCATGGACTCGTCGAAGTCGGCTTGACCCGATTCCACGGTGCCGTCGGCAGGGACACGAGCACCGGGACGGACGAGGACGACGTCACCGGCCTGGAGGTCGGAGATCGGGACGATCCGCGTCTCGTCACCGTCCACGAGTTCCGCCTCGTCCGGTAGCAGTTCGGCGAGCGCGGCGAGCGCGCCACGGGTCAGGCCCAGCGCGCGCATCTCCTGCCAGTGGCCGAGCAGCATTACCGTCACAAGCGCGGCGAGTTCCCACCAGAAGTCAAGGTCAACCAGCCCGAACTCGTAGGCAACTGAGGAGACGAACGCGACTGTGATCGCGAGCGAGATCAGCAGCATCATGCCCGGCTGGCGGCCCCGAACCTCATCCCAGCCGCCCTTGAGGAATACCCGTCCGCCGTAGAGGAAGACGACTGATCCAAGGACGGGCGAGACCAGGGCGTGGCCCGGTACTGCTGCGAGAGAGTAGCCGAGCCAGTGCTGCACCATCTCGCTGAACGCGATGGTCGGGATGGTCAGGGCGAACGAGAGCCAGAAGAGACGACGAAACGCCTCGGGATCGTGCCCCGCGTGCTTGTTATGCCCGCCATGCGCGTTGTGCTGTGCGTGGCTGCTGTGAGCGCCGTGAGCCTGAGCGGCATCGTGCCCGGTGTGCTCCTGGTGGTGCTCATGGCCCCGGCTGTCGTTGCTCGCTGCGGCTGGTGCGTCGGGTGCCTCGAAGTGGCCGGCACCCGACTCCGAGTGCTCGCCGTGGTCGGTGGCCGTCCCGGACGGGCGGGCTGGAGTAGCGTGCTGTGAGTGATCATGTGGCGCTGGCATGCGTCAACTCCCTTCGAGGACATGGTTCGCCTCTGTAGACGCAGCCGCCCTTCGGCGATTACACCGCCGGTGCCGTCTCGCAGGTGCAGTCAAGGCACCCGTGGTCAGCGCAGATGTGACACGTCGCTTGCAGCGACTCGCGCAGCGCCTTCCGGGCCCGGTGCCGCCGCACGTTCAGGTTGTTCGTGGTCAGCTCCAACTCCTCAGCGACCTCCTGTGGTGAACGCTCGTCGAGGTCGACGGCAGAGAGCACCTCCGCGTACTCGGGGCGCAGCGCCGGGAGGAGTGCACGGAAGCACTCGCAGAGCGTGCGGTCATCCGCCTCGGACAGGTCAGGGAGCTCGAACCCCTCGCCGATCCGTTCGGTGCGGCGTCCCTGGACGTCCCGCCGACGGTAGGCGTCGACGACCGCGTTGCGGAGCACCCGGTAGAACCAGGCGGCGATCCGGTCGTGGTCGTCGATATCGGGTGCGGCGCGGAGCGCGCGGAGGAGTGAGTCCTGGAGGATGTCCTCGGCGAGGTCAGGGTCAGCAATGCGGCGACGTACGAAGGCGAGATACCGAGACCGGCCCGCGCTGAGGGCTTCCTCGACCGGCGTACGTGTCGTGTGGTCGTGGGCCCTCATGGAGACGTGAACTCCTACCCTTCGATGGGAATCGCGACAGCAACCTCGATCGGCTGCCCCCAGGGCATCGTCGTGGTCTGTACGTCCACTCGATACGCTGACGCGTCGTCGAGCTTCGCCGTGATGCGCTTGCCCGCGTCCACCCCCACGAGTATGTGGTTGCCGCAGCAGCAGGACTCGGTCGGCTGGTCGGCCTGCGAACGGTCGAGCGCGAACCCCGCGTCGCAGCCGCAGTAGCAGTCGTAGTTCACGTTGGCGCCGATGTCTGTCCGCTCTACCCGGAACCCAGCCGGAGCCCAGTCTGGCGTCTTCGTGCCGTGAGCCTCCGAGAGCCCCGTCGCTACGTCGCCGAGTGGGTAGCCCTCGGTGGACAGCGCCATCCCGAACTGATCGAGGGCCGCCCCACCGTCGACCTCGATGACGAAGGTACGCTGGTCAGGGTCGCCCGAGACGAACGTGACGCCGTCGGTCGCTTCTGCCACGCGCTGGATGGTGGCGATGCAGTGCTCGCAGGTGATCTCGGGCGATGACAGCAGCATCTGCATGAAAGACTCCCTTGTCAGCTCACGCGGAGGATGCCGTGCATCCCGGCCTCGCGGTGGCCTGGCTCGTTGCAGTAGTAGATGTAATCGCCGGCTTCGGTGGCCTCAAACTCAATAACGCCGTGCTCACCGGCGCCGAGCGCCATGTGCATCGCAGCCTCGGAGCCGTGTCCGCCGTGGCCGTCGCCGCTCGTACCGCCGGTCATCTCCATCCGGCCCATCGGCATTGAGTCGATGCTGAAGTCGTGCACCAGCGCGCCGCTGTTCTCGAAGCTGAGACGCACGGTCTCGCCCCGACGCAGTTCGATGACCGCTGGTTCGAAGGCGATGTCCCGCATCGTCACGGACACTTTGCGCACCTCGGCGTCGGTGCTGGGAGCCGGCGCGGAGTCGTCATCGCCGCACGCAGTCACTCCGAGGCTGAGCAGGCCAAATAAGACCATGACAACGGCGCGTCTCACGGGACCTCCACGTCGAGTCGGTGGGCTGATCGAAGGATACGCCCGGTGAGGTCGGCACTGACAACTTCCCGCGACATGTAGAAGCAGCGATCAGGAGGCCTCCGATGCCGGGTCGGCGACTCCGGATCAAAGGCCCGCGACGCCTCCGACAAGACCTCCGATGAAGTAGGTGATCACCGCGGCCGCGAGGCCCAGCAGGAGTTGACGTGTCCCACTAAAGAGCCAGTGTCGGCCGGTCAGGAGCTGCTATGACAGCGTGGTTGATTCCGTACGAGCTCGTTGAGGGTGTCAGAGCGTGAGCGCCACGCGAAAAGGCGCGCATCCCTTTTCGCACGAGCGCGTCATCATGCCGATGTTCGTTCAATGGTAGCGAAAGACTCACCTGCCTGAGCAATTACCGGCACCGTGCCACGGATCTCTGCGCCGTCCGCTGACGCCGTGATTTGGGCATCCACAGCTCGCAACAGCAGGCCGAAGCCGTCGTCGTCGGCAGAGCCGACGTAGGCTCGGATCCGTTCCAACGCGTTTGGCAGGATTTCCTCGATGCCCTCGTACCGGTCCGCGCTGGCGATTGTCTGCGGTTCGAGAGCGCGCTCTCGGGCCTCGAGTCGCCACCTACGGTCTGCCAGCGCGCGCGACTCGGCGTCGAGCGCGCTCTCCGGCAGCTCCCCGCGCATGTACAGCTGCGCCAGGCGCCGCTGCTACCGCTCGACCTCCGCCAGTTCGGCGCCGATGGCGGACAGTTCGCCCGAAGGGGCAGACGCGGCAGCCGCCGCGCGCCGAGCGTCGTCCAGCACCCGTTCCGGGGAGGCGAGCAGTTCGCTCAGCGCCCCCTTCACAGCCTCCTCGATGCGCTCGAGTCGGATGTAACGCGAGCGGCACCGCGTCTCGCCGGGGCCACTCGAACCGTTCGGGCAGCGGTAATAGTGGAAGCGACCGCGGTTCACTGCGTGCCCGGTCATGGCCGCGTCGCACTCTGCGCATCGCAATCGTCCCCGCAGCACGTACGCGCGGGTCGGCTCGCGCCGCCGACGACGTTCCGGGTCGTTCAGACGCACCTGAGCCTGCTGATAGAGATCGCGCGTGATGATCGTGGGCGTCGCTCCCTCGATCTCGATCCACTCAGACTCGTCGCGCTCCTCGATGCGCCGCACCCAGCGTCCACGCGCCGCGTCGCGCACCTTCTTCACGACCGTGCGGCGGTAAATCGTGCGGCCCGTGTAGGTCTCATTGAGGAGGACTCGCCGCACGGTCAGCGCGTGCCAACGGCCGCCCGGCGAAGGCGGGAACGCCCTGCTCGTTCAGCCTCTTGGCGATCCCGTGCACCCTCCCGTTCGCGACGAAGTCCTCGAAGATTCGCTGCACGACGGCGGCCTGCACCTCATCGACCTCGCGCTGCCCGGTGCCCGAGTCGTAGCGGTAGCCGTAGATGCCGGCACCGGTGGCCTGAGGAAGCTTGCCGTAGCGGGCGCGATCCGCCTTGCCGCGCATCGTGCGTTCGGCGATCTTCTCGCGCTCGACCTCGGCGATGAACGCGCGGGCCGCGAGGATGAAGCGCCCGACCGCCGTGTCCTCGAAGCGCTCGGTCACGAACTCAAGCTGGACCTCGAAGCGCTGGAACTCGTCGAACAGCACGCCGATGTGGTTCTGGTTGCGGGAGAGCCGGTCGACGGCGTAGGCGACGAGAACATCGGCTTCGCCGCGTCGCAGCATCGCGCGGACTTCTTCGATGCCACGGCGGTCGAGGTGGAACCCGCTCGCGGAATCGCGGATGCAGGCAGCCACCGTCCACCCTCGCGATGACGCGAGTTCAAGACAGGCCCGCTCTTGGGTGTCGAGCGACGTGCCATCGCGTTCCTGGGCATCACTCGACACGCGCGGTTAGATGATGACTCTCATGGCGATCCTCCAGGGAACATTCTCCCACGCGGGGATCAGGACGCTCGGGAGTCGTGCTCACCATCCTCGACGGGCGCTTGCGCTCATCCTCCTCGAACGCGGCTGCGAGGAGACGACGCCAGAGTTCGTTCCAGGCCTCGGTGCGCGAGCCCTCGTGCCAAGTCGAGTCAATCGGCATAGTCCGAGAAGAGCGCGGCCCTCTCGGCCCATGGCCTCGCGGTCGCTCGCGATGCCCGCTCATCGAGGCGGCCGACCAAAGTCGCCGAGCCAAGTCTGCCGGTGTTACTCGCTCGGCGTCCGCCAGATCGGAGCGAGCAGGCCACGCGGCTCCCGGCTTATCCGCCGTCGCGTGGTGAGGAGGGGAGCGCGGCTGCCGCCTCCAATACGTCTCCTCGGAACACGAGTCGCCTGCGCCCTCCTGTACCGAAGGAGCATGGCACAGGCCGTTCACGCGGCGCGCTCGTGGCGCTTTCGCAGCGCTCACAAGGCTCCCAAGTCATGCTCGGGTGCCTCGTCCACGGTCGGTTTGAACAGTTCGAGGACACAACGATCAGCCCCGAGCACGCTCGAAGGAGGGTGACCAGTTTGACTCGCGTCCGCCGCGTTTGACGGACTAGGCTGTCCTATCCCCGAGATCTGGCGACAGGTGTATCCGTCGTGAGTCACCACATCTTCGCCTTTCCGAGGACGGCGTGTGGCGTGCGCCCACGGGTCCACCGGCCCGTGTGGGCACGGTCGGT
>Ga0265293_10004252_pt1 | contig 25477 bp, 21 predicted proteins | sample Munlanlewell138R_FD_192505 | JGI IMG/M metagenome (GOLD analysis project Ga0265293, IMG submission 192505) | Leachate microbial communities from a municipal landfill in Southern Ontario, Canada - Leachate well 138R | ecosystem: Engineered > Solid waste > Landfill > Unclassified | place: Canada...
CTTCCAGCAATTTCGTACTCAAATGTATCAAGATTATTAGCCATTTTCATCATAGTAGTATGCATATTATATGCAGTATCAATAGCTTTTTCTATTTCTATAATCTCCTCTGAGCTCTTAATTGAACGTTGATTAACTATTGCTTTAATCAATTCTTTAGAAGCAAATTTATTTACTTGATCTGTTTTATAATGCAATAGAAAAGAAAGTAATTCCTTGTTTTCCTGTCTATATGCAGGTAGAAAATGTATCTTTCTCCCTTTTTGGATAGAGGTTTCTAATAGGTTTACAAGGTCGGCGTGACTTCCAGAATGCCTTACTCCTATCTCATCGGCTCTCTCTCTAATCGATGCAACAGGACCTGTCCAAATTATATCATCGATAGATACATCCTCACCAAAGAGGTAATCCTCACCCGTTTCAGCATCTATAACTCCTGCTAAATCCTGGAGATTAAATTCAAAATAGTATCTAAATGTAGAGTCTTGACGGAATGTATAGACATTTGCAGGGTAATTAAATGAAGAATCTCCATTCCCTAATATTAGGATTAATCCCTTTTCTACTTGTTTTGATAATTCTTTTCTTCTATTTATATAAGTTTCTTTACTAAACATAATTATTGATTTTTAAGGTTGGTAATTCTTCCTGCTTCAAGTATTGGAAGGTTGGTCTCTGTTGGAATATAGATAACTGTCTTATCGTTTAGATTGTTTTGATTCCTAACCCAAAGATATTGTATATATCTATCCGATAAGGTTCCATTCTCAATTTTAATTGCTTCAGCAGCTCCTTTTGCTCTTTCAACTTCAGCTTGAGCATTAAGTTTTTCTGCCTCAAGGTTAGCCTTTGCTTCTTCAATCTTAATTCTTCTATTTTGTTCTGCTTCGGCAAACTGTGCCCTACCCCTCATTTCTTGTTGCCAAACCCTATATACTGGTCCTCCAAACATAAATAAAATAATTAGTCCAATCAAACCTATTGAGGCAAATACTATATGTTTTATTTTGAAATTATACATGATTCTTAAAGTTTTAAATTCTTATTTTTCGATTCTAAATATTAATTATTAATCTATTCAACGTTCTTTAGAATATCTAAAGTATGTCGCCAAAACATTTCTACGGTTTTAATTTCCAATCTCTCATCCGGAGAGTGAACTCCTCTTAGGGTTGGTCCATAAGAAATCATATCCATTTTTGGATACTTCTCTCCTATAAGCCCACACTCCAAACCAGCATGTATTGCCCTTACTATCGGTGTCTTTCCAAATAGTTTTTCGTAACTCTTAACTGCTATTGAAAGTATTTTTGAATCTGGATTTGGTGCCCATCCTGGGTATCCATCCCCATGTGTAGACTCTGCCATTGCAAGGTTGAAACATGCCTCATTCTTAGCACAAGCAGCTTCCTTAGCACTCTCTAATGAGGAACGTTGAGAAGTATTTATCTCAAAATAATCTTCTTTCATCTTAACTGACGCAAGGTTTGTAGAGGTTTCAACAAAATTATCTATCTCCCTACTCATTGCCAAAACTCCATGTGGGAGGGCATATAGAAGATTGAGTAGATTGTCCTGAGACAAGGTATCTATTACAAATTCAGGGTTCTCTACATGGTTAATACCCATTTGGAAATTAGGTTCTGTGGTTCTGTGCTCATAGGCTAATTCCTTGGCAAACTTATTTACTATACTTACTGCATCCTCTGCCTCAGACTTTGTTACAATAATTACTGCCTCTGCTTCTCTTGCAATTGCATTTCTGAGATTTCCTCCCTCAAATGAATGTATTCTAATATCCATAACATTATCCAAATGCCAGATCACTCTATTAAGTATCTTTATTGCATTGCCAAGCCCCTTATTTATATCATCTCCCGAATGTCCACCCTTTAATCCCTTAACATATAGCTTAAAGGCTTGCCCATTTGGAGTATCTTCTTTCTCAAAACTAAGCTTTCCAAGAGTATCCTTTCCTCCTGCACATCCAATAAATATCTCTCCCTCATCCTCAGAATCAAGATTTAAAAGTATTTGACTCTTAAGCCAATTAGCATCCAATGCCTCTGCTCCACTCAAGCCTGTCTCCTCATCAACTGTAAATAAACACTCAATTGGTCCATGCTCTATATCATCGCTATCCAATATTGCCAACTGGGTTGCAACTCCAATTCCATCATCTGCCCCAAGGGTTGTACCATCTGCCTTTAACCAATCTCCATCAATATATGCCTGTATTTCATCCTTCTCAAAGTCGAAAACCTTATCCGAATTCTTCTCACAAACCATATCGATATGAGACTGAAGACATATCCATGGTTTATTTTCCATCCCCTTTCTTGCCTCTTTTCTAATCAATACATTTCCTATCTCATCTCTAATAGCTTCCAAATTCCTTTGCTTTGCCCAATTCAAAAGATATTCAATCATCTTACCCTCCTTCTTAGAAGGTCTTGGAACCTTTAATATCTCTGCAAAATATTTAAATACAAGTCTGGGTTCCAAGCTGTTCAAATTGTTCTTCATAGTTTATTTCAATTAATATTTCTAAATAAATAAGTGTCAAAGATAGTTATTAATATTGGATTTACAAAGAAATAAGAGGAAATTTAGAAAACTAAAAAATAAAACGCAAACCCCAAATAAATGGAATTTGCGTTAAAGGAAGTGACCTCGCCAGGATTCAAACCTGGAACCTTCTGATCCGTAGTCAGATGCTCTATTCAGTTAAGCTACGAGGCCTCTAAGAGTTTGCAAAGATATAAAAGAATTTCTTACCCACAAAGAAATAAATAGAATTTTCTAATTCAAAGAATTCAAAATCCTGGGAATCTTAATCATCTAATTTAGTCTTTTTTCTAATAAGACTTAGTCTAAGAATGCAAATGAGTTACTCATATGATATAAATGAGTTACTCATATGATATAAATGAGTTACTCAAACGCATCGTTAGACTTACTCTAACGAGTCTTTAGACTTACTCTAACGCATCGTTAGACTAAGTCTTATTTTGATTAAAATAAAGGAATACTATTCTTGCCTTTGATTTTCCTATTACTTCTGCCAATTCTTCTTCCGATGTTTGAGAAATCTTCTTAACTGAAGTAAATTTGATTAGCAATTCCTTAGAGCTTGCCTCACCTATGCCTGGAATATCTGTTAAAAGGGTTTTAATGCTTGCTTTGGAACGTTTTTTCCTGTGATGAGTTATCCCAAAACGATGTGCCTCATCTCTTATATGCTGGATTACTTTCAGGGTTTCACTCCTTTTATCCAAAAGCAAGGGAAGATTTTCATTAGGGAAAAATATCTCTTCCAAGCGTTTAGCTATCCCAATTATCCTAATCTTATCTTCTAATTGCAATTCTTTTAAAATATCATATGCAGAGCTTAACTGACCCTTACCTCCGTCAATCACAATCAATTGTGGCATGGGTTTGCCCTCTGACTTAAGCCTTGAATACCTTCTAAGCATTACCTCCTTCATACTTGCAAAGTCATCAGGACCGATAACCGTCTTAATATTATAGTGTTTATAATCTCTATTAGATGGTTTAGCATTTCGAAACACAACACATGCTGCCACAGGTTGGTTCCCCTGGGTATTTGAATTATCAAAGCATTCGATATGTCTTGGCAGGGTCTCAAGTCTTAAATCCTTCTTAATAGTCTCTAAAATCCTATTTGCATTCCTCTCTGGATCAACTAATGAAGCCTTTTTCACTGACTCAAAATAGTATAATTTAGCATTATGAAGAGAGAGTTCAAGGAGTTTCTTTTTTTCTCCAAGCATGGGAATAGTCTGGTTTACATAGTCCTTAGGGATATCCAAAGGATTTTCTAAGATTATCTCCTTTGAGTTCCAATTCAATTTATCCCTAATTTGGATAATTGCAGTAATAAATGCCTCATTGTCTGTTTCCTCCAATTTCTTATTAATTTGGGAGCTAAAAGAGGAAACTAAATTCCCATCATTAACCCTTAAAGCATTCATAAATATAGAGTTTTCTCCCTTTACATAGGCATAAACCTCAGTATCGCTAATCATACTGCTTACCACTGAAGAACGGCTTTTATAGGATTCAAGGGCTCTAATCTTTTCCTTAACCTCTTCTGCTCTTTCAAATTCCAGGTCTTGAGCAAGGGAGAACATATCCTTTTTCATCTCCTTAATAAAATCGGAGAAGTTACCCTTGATAATATTTTTAATTGAGCTTATAACCTTATTATATTCCTCTAAAGACTGATAATCAGCACAGGGAGCATCGCAAAGTTTAATCTGATAATTCAAACAAGGCTTGAATTTCCCTTGTTTAACTGTCTTTTCTTTTAAAGGCAAGCTACATGTTCTGTATTTGAATATCTCCCTAATCAAATCCATTAATTCCTTTAGGTGACGCTTCGAGGTATAGGGTCCAAAATAATAAGAGCCATCCTTGGTCTTATTACGGGTAAAGAATATTCTTGGGTATTCTTCATTTGTAATCTTTATCCAAGGAAAGCTCTTATCGTCTTTAAGAAGGATATTATATCTTGGGCGATACTCTTTAATCAGGTTACACTCAAGCAATAGAGCCTCAGTTTCAGAGGATACATGAATGGTTTTAATATCATTTATCCTCCTTACAAGAAGTTTTGTTTTAGAGCTATGTGAGGCATCGTTTCTAAAATACGAACTAACCCTACTCTTTAGATTCTTTGCCTTACCAATATAGATAATCTCTCCCTTGGAGTCAAAGAATTGATAAACACCAGGAGTTTCAACTAAGGTTTGGAGAATATCATTTATTTCTTTTTTCAATATCATAGTCTAAATTAGACTTTTCTATCTCTAAACCAATTTCCATAATCCCTGTTATCTCGTATTTAGGTGAGTAATTAGATATAATAATACTGTATTCACCCTTCTCTGGGAAATTAGTAAACTGCTTAACTAATTCCTTTAAATCAATCATATCGCCTAATTGCTCGCCCAAGAAATCCTTACCTTCCCTGTCCTTTAGCTTAATTGTATGAAGACTTTCCTTTGAAATACCAGAAGGAGAAACAATTCTTAAAACGAAAGGAACTTCATCCACATTAATATATGGAGTATATCTAATTGATACATAGATATCGTAAGTATCTTCAATTGAAGGAATATTTATACCCTTAAACTCAACCTCCTTATTCCCTTCAATCCTATTCCAAGTTAACATTTTAAAGTCCTCATGATGCTTATAAACAGAGTTCTTATCACAGGAGATAAAGCCTAATGATAAGATTAGAGCTAAACCCAATATTAAAATACTTCTTGATATCCTCATAATTATCCTTATTTTATAGTTTTCAACCAATTATTCAAATTCTCTTCAATCCTTTTTTCAACATTATTAGTTTCAGATTTAATAAATTTCTCCCCAACAATATGTTCGTATAATTCTATATAACGTTCAGAGATTTGAGATATTATCTCAGGAGTCATCTCAGGGATGCTTTGTCCTTCCTTGCCTTGGAAACCATTTTCCATCAACCATTCTCTTACAAATTCCTTAGACAATTGTCTTTGTTTTTCTCCATTTTTCTGTCTTTGCTCATAACCCTCAAGATAGAAATAACGAGAGGAATCAGGGGTATGAATTTCATCAATCAAATAGATTTCTCCCTCATATTTACCAAACTCATACTTAGTATCAACAAGGATTAAGCCTCTTTCATTAGCCATTTTACTTCCTCTTTCAAACAGTGCAAGAGTATATTCTTCAAGCTTTTCGTAATCTTCCTTGCTTACCAAACCATGTTTAATAATATCTTCTTTAGAAATATCCTCATCATGACCAATAGCCTCTTTGGTTGTAGGAGTAATAATTGGATTTGGGAATCTATCGTTTTCCTTTAAGCCCTCAGGAAGTTTAATACCACATATCTCTCTTTTACCTGCAGAATATTCTCTGTAAGCATGTCCTGAAAGAAAGCCTCTAACTACCATTTCCACCTTAAAAGGCTCACATAAACGACCTACCGTAACCATTTCGTCCGGCATATCCAATTTCCAATTTGGAACTATATCCCTTGTAGCATCTAAAAACTTACCTGCAATTTGGTTTAATACTTGCCCCTTAAAAGGGATTCCCTTTGGTAAAACAACATCGAAAGCAGAGATTCTATCCGAAACAACCATCATTAAATACTTGTTTTCGATATTATAAACATCTCTAACTTTACCAATATAAAGGTCTTTTTGACCTGGAAAACTGAAATTTGTTCTTGTAATTGCGTCCATAAAGATTATATTATTTATAGGTGCAAAGATAATTCATTTCCTTGATTTTTCGACATTATCGCTTACTTTTAGGATTTTTTTATGTTATTAAAACAAGGAATTATTCACAAGTTTATATTTTGTTTATATTTTTTTTGTAGATTTGCACAAATAAATACTTTATAGCGATGAGAAAGTCGGTATTATCATTTTTAATTATTATGGTTTTGGCAATAGGCTTAGCTGATGCCCAGACAAGAAATTCAACCAAGAAAAAGAAGGCTCCTAAAAAGCCAGCTCCTCCAACAGAAGTAAGTATTCCTGCAAGAAGCAGTGACTGTTTCTTTGCTGCACCACTAATGATAGATGTTGCCTTTGGACCTACTGAACCACTTAGAGGATATGGCTTTGTTAACGAAATAAAGCCTGATAATAGAGTAAAAAATGTTTTTAATTCAGAGCATAATACTATCTGGTACATTCTTTCAATACCTTATTCTGGTAAATTATGTATTGATATAACACCAAGAGCATCATCAGACGATTATGATTTTCTTGTTTATAAATATACAGACAAGTATTTTTGCAACAGAATAATAGGGAATAAAGTTACACCTATTCGTTCGGTTATGTCTACTCCAAACACTGCAAAGGGAGGCAAAACAGGTCTTAATCTAACTGGTAATCTTATTAATATTCCTAAAAATTCAAGTGTCGATTATGGGAAATATATTGATGCAAAAGAGGGTGAAAAATATGTAATTGTAGTAGATAACAGAACAAATGGAGGTTTAGGACATACAATTTATGCAACAGTTAATACTGATTTTGCTCCTTTAACAGTCTTACCTATCGACAGTTTAAATAGAGAGAGAACCACAGCAAATATATATGTAAAAGAAGCTGGAAGCGAAAACCTAATCTTAGAGAAACACGATGTAGGAGCACAAAGACTAAAAATACTTCCTAACAAAACATACTCAATATCATTAAAAAAAGACGGTTACTTCAATTATTACAGAGAGGTATCTCACCCTCAAGCAAAGAAGGACTCACTTCTAACAGCGAGATTGATAGAAATAAAACCAGGTTCAAATTTACCTATCAATGGAGAAATCTTCTTTGATGTTGACGAAATGAATAATATAACCATTCTTCCAGATTCATATAAGATATTAGAAGATGTAGTGAAGCTCTTACAAGAATACCCAAGTATAAATATTGAAATAATAGGGAGAATTGCAACAGAAGGACTTAACCTAAGAAAAGATGCAGAGATATCAAAGCAAAGAGCCGAAGCAATTAAGAATTATCTAATATCAAGAGGAATACCTGAGTCAAATATAAGAACAAGAGGTTCATATTTAAAGGAATTAGAACAACAATTAGCAAGTCAAAAGAAGCTTAGAAGCGGAGGCTTAATATATCCAAAACAAGAAATAAGGATAATCAAAAGCAAATAAAGCTCAATTAACCTATTCTTAATTAACCTTTGTGTTAAGAGAGCTAACTCTTGATTCTACGAAAATAGAATCAAATTACATTTTTTTAGAATCAAGAGTTAGTTTTCTGTAATTTGATTCTATTTCACTGGAATTTGATTCTATTTCGCGAGGGTTTGAGTTTGCATTAATAAATTAGAAAACTCAACTACTGAGAATATCTCTTAAAAGATTTCCCTATTACTTATGAAAAAAGATACGCCGAAACTTTTTATTTTTTCGGCGTATCTTTTTATTTTTTCGGCGTAAAAATTTAATTCTAAAAGAGACTTATTAATGTCCTCCGCATCCTTCTCCAATTCCTTTTGCAACGCTTTTGCAACATTCTGGTAGTCGTTCAATTGCTTTTGGGGTTGCTTCAATTCCGTTTGCCATTACTCCTTCTTTTGCTAATGCTTTTGCAATTTTATCAGGATTGGTTCTTTTAGTGCTGTATTTGACTTTTACTGTTTTGTTTTCTGGATTTATTTCAAAAGATTTCACTCCTCTTTCGTATGCAAGGGTTTTCTCTACTATTGGGTTCATACTCTTGCAGCAGTATTTATCTAATTTTATATCTACTGTTTCTGTGGTTTTGTTTTGTGCTATTGCTCCTAAACTTCCAAGTATTAGGAATGCTAATAATAATACTTTTTTCATTTTACTTTTCTTTATTTGATTGTTAATCTTATTCCTGCATAAAACACTCTTCCCATTATTGGGGCATATACTACTGAGGCGTCAAAATTATTAGAGTAAGGTCTGTCTGCTCCTATTACCATTCTATCTTGAGTATAGTTGGTTATATTTTCACAGCCTGCATAAATATCAAAGCTTTTAAATTTACGTGTTATTTGTCCTAACATATAGATATAAGGGTTAGAGTAATCCATTTGCTTATCAATATAGTTAGGCATTCTTTGTTTTGAGTTTAGCTGTGTTGTGAGGTCTATCATCCACTTATCGTACTTGGTTTTATAGCTTAAAACTACCAATCCCTTCCACTTGCTTGTATATGGTTTTTGCATTATTTCATAATTATTAGTCTGAGGGTTAAGATAGGTAGATTGTACGTCATTATATCTTGCTGCAAGGGTTACGTTAAACCTCTTTATTGGTTCTAATAGCAAATCTAACTGAACACTATTGGAATAGGAAGTCCCATTTATATCTTTTAAATTATAAAACACTGCTTTTCTTGCATCTTGTTCTAAATCCATTACTACTTGATTTTGGAAATTAGTGTGATAATAGTCTAAGGTTATTGTATTCTCTCTTTCGTCTTTTGTTTTCCAACAATAAGTTAAGTTTAATCCAGCATTCCAAGCATCTTCCATTTGCAAGGCTTTGTTATTATCTATTATAATTTGTCTTGAAGAGGCTAATAGTCCAAAATTATCAGCTAATATATTTGCACTTCTATATCCCTTTCCTGCAGCTCCTCTAAGAGTTAAATCGTGATTGATATGCCAACGGAAATGTAGTCTTGGGGTTATTATACTTTGCTCATAAAAGGAGTTATAATCATATCTTAATCCAAGTGTGGTTAGAAACTTTTCTCCATATATAAAACTAAATTGACCAAAAGCACCAGGTACTATCTCTTCTCTGAAAAAATTATCTTTAATTAGAGGATTCCCTGTATTTATTATTGGAATTATATTCCCAAGTGTATCGATCTTCCTTCCTATATAGTCTTCTTTAAGGTCAGTATAACGGAAACTTGAGCCTAATGTGTAACGATGTCCTCCTCTTGCCTCAGCATCGTAAATAAAGTTTGCATATACATCACCTTGTTCTCCTAAATAATCATTTACTCCATAGCTTGCTTTATTTCTAAAGTATGTTCCCGTTAGTTGTGTTCCAATTGAGGATGAATTACCAACAGTGAAACCATTCTTAGTAAAGAAATGCACTCTATCAACCTCTCCTAATATCCCGTATATACTTGTATCATTTTGTCTCGATTTATCAAAGCCCATCTGTCCCCCAGTTCTGTTTTCGTGCAAGTAGTTTATAAAGGTTTGCGAGTGATATTTATGATTTTCGTATTGCCAACGATTAGCTATATTGATTTGATTCATCTTAGGATAGTCCATAAAGCCATCTTTTTGAACATCATGCTCACGGTTTAGCATAGAGCCATGAACTAATAAACCAGTGCTTAGCTTATTGTTAATCTGCTTATTTGCTTTAATATTTAACTCAGTCTTTAACTCACTATTAGCATAGAGATTAAAAAAGAATGGGTCGCCTTGGTGGCTCTTATCGTATTCTATATTGATTTGTCCTGTGGTAGTTTCATAACCATGCAATACTGTAGCTACACCCTTGCTTATTGATATACTCTCCATCCAACTTCCTGGCACATATCCCAAGCCAAAAGGAGAGGATAATCCACGTAAGAAAGGCATATTTTCTAATAATAACTGAGAATAGACTCCAGTAAGCCCTAATAATTGAATTTGCTTAGACCCTGTAACAGCATCACTATAACCAACATCAACTGTTGCGGAGTTTTCAAAACTTTCTCCTAAATTACAACAAGCAAGATGCTTTAGCCCTTCTGCTGAAATATATTCTTTCTTATCTAATGAAATCTTTGAGATATAAGTACTTGCCTGCCTTTCAACAATAGATACCTGTGAAAGTGAAGTTGAATTAGTCTTTAAATATACTTTGATATTTTTTATATCTGAATTTATATCAATTGTGTCATTAATATATCCTGTATAACTTATTACTAAACTCTTAGCCTTGTTATCCTTAATCAAGGTAAATCTTCCACTCTCATCACTTGTTGTGCCTTTTAGTGTCTCTGACCAATAAACATTAGCATTAGGTAATACTTCTTTTGTCCCGCTATCATAAACCTCCCCTTGTAATGAGGTTTGTGAAAATGCATTTAATGATATTACTCCAAATAATAAAAACAAAAACAATCTAATTCTTAGCATAAATCTTTTTCTCTTAAAAATCTTTGCTAAGTTTGACAAGGTTATTAATTAAAACTTACGTAAGGTGTTTAATTTATTTTTTTGAATTTATTATTAGTATCGTACATAGGTTGCTCATTCCCTGTTCTTTTCCTCTTAGGTTCTTCTTCTTTTTTAGGTTGAGAATTTCTTGGTAATATATTTTCTACTAATCTCCACCTACCTCTTTCAAACTTAAATCCGTTCATCACTCCCGAGCCAACATAAAACTGATACAAGCCTTCCATACCTTCATATAAAGGTTCTAAAACCTCAAATACAATCATTTCCTCAAGAGCAACTGTTCGAGGGTCAGGAGGTTGGTTTTTTTCGTTACTTATAGGTTTTGGTTTATTTGAAACAAAGATATTTTTTACGCTAAAACTTGTTTTTGGGTTTGGGTTCTCATAATACTGATTATCCCATTTAAGAACAAAACTTGTTTCTGGATTATATTCATAAATAAATCTCTTTCTGTCTTTCTCTTTAAAGAAAATTGAAAGACCAAACTCAGGCTTAGAGTTATTTCCTCTAAATGAAATAGGTTCTATTATCTTCTTTTTAGTATATATATTATTCCCGTTATAACCCAAAAGCGTATAGTATTTTCTACCCTCGTTCTCTCGGGTAATTAAATCATAATATACAGCTCCATACCAATTTTCATTATCACATTTTGCTAATTCAGGGTTAAAGATTTCATCACTCTTATCGAATAATCTATATAATTCATATTCATCTTTGTTTAGATTTAGTGATTGAATAAAACCATAGTTCTCAAAGAAACCTTCTTGGTCAATTACCGACCAGGTAATTATTCTAAAACGATTATCTGAGCTTTTGAGAATACTTAATCTATTTAATTCATTGAAAGGATAAGCAAAGCTTTTGGGCATAGAAAGGACTTCTGAGAGAGCATCCAATAATTTTTCATTAGCATTAAACCTTTCATTATCGGTTGGTGCATCAAATACTAAATCCACATAAGGCTTGATTGATTTCTCTAAATCCCTAAGAGCCTCAACACTTTGAGAATAAGAAAACAAACCTTGAACAATAAAAATTATAAGAAAACCTAATCCTTTCATCAATGCAAATTTATATATTTTTACTCTATAATCAAAGAAAATGTTACTTAATAAATAAATAAAACCTTAATTTTGCATGCAATTACAAACATAAACCTACTTAGAATACATAATATGATTGAAAAGATAATAATCTCCCTAACAAATCTTCGTAAAGTATTAATTAACCCAATGGAGAATAATCAGCTAAGTATAGCAATTGAAAAAGCAATATTAGAAAATCCTTGGTTTGACAGAGAGAGTATTTTATATTCTTTGGAATCAATTGCATTATGGTTGGATGAAGCTACTCTTAGAGAATTTGTTAGTAATTATACTCCCAAGCAAAATCCTAAAAGAGTAGCTGTTATTTGTGCTGGAAACATACCAATGGTAGGGTTTCATGATATGCTCTGCACACTTTTAAGTGGGAATATATTTATTGGGAAATTATCTTCAAATGACTCCTCTCTTTTAGAAGCAATAGGAAGTATTTTATTCGATTATGAAAAAGAGCTAAAGGAGAGAATATTCTTTACAAAAGGCAAGTTAGAGGATTTCGATGCAGTAATTGCAACGGGTAGTAATAATACATTTATGTATTTTGACTATTATTTTAGTAAATACCCTAATATAATACGTCATAGCAGAACTTCTATTGGAGTATTGGATAATAAAGAAAAAGACTATAGCGGATTAGTATTAGATATTCTAACTCATAAGGGTTTAGGCTGTAGAAATATTTCAAAAATCTTTATCCCAAAGGATTTTGATTTTTCACCTTTAATCAAAGCCTTTGAATCTCATCTAAGCTTATTAGACCATAATAAGTATAGGAATAACTACGAATATCATAAAGCAATCTATATTATGAATAATATAAGTTTTATTGATACTCAAACAAATTTATTAGTAGAAAGCTCTGAGCTTTTCTCTCCTGTTTCAGTAGTCTATTATACTTATTACAACGATATTTCTGAGGTAAAAGACTATATTAACACAAACAAGGAAAATATTCAATGTATTGTAAGTAATATGGAGGAAATTGAAGGGAGAATAGAATTTGGAAAAGCACAAAGTCCATCTATCAACGACTTTGCAGATAACGTTGACACAATGGACTTCTTATGCAATAGGATATAAATCCTTTATTTTCTTGAAATAGCTTTCTTAGCTGCTTCTACTATATTGTCTGATTTCAATTTATATTTCACCATAAGCTCTTCTGGAGTTCCACTTTCTCCAAAGCTATCCTCTACTCCTATATATTCAATAGGTCTTGGCATTGAGCGTGAAAGCAATTGAGACACTGCATCGTTTAATCCTCCATTGAATTGGTGTTCCTCACAGCTTACAACACAACCTGTCTTTTCAACTGATTTTAAGATTGCCTCTGTATCTAATGGTTTTATTGTATGAATATTGATAACCTCTGCATCTATTCCCATCCCCTCAAGCTTTTCTGCTGCTTGAATTGCTTCCCATACTAAGTGTCCAGTTGCAATTATTGTTACATCTTTTCCTTCGTTTAACATCAAAGCCTTACCTATTTCGAAAGGAGTGTCCTCAGATATAAATATTGGCACCTTTGGTCTTCCAAATCTTAAGTAAACAGGTCCTTTATAATTTGCTATTGCTATGGTTGCTTGTTTTGTTTGGTTGTAATCGCAAGGATTAATAACTACCATATTTGGCATCATTCTCATTAATCCAATATCTTCAAGTATTTGATGAGTAGCACCATCTTCTCCAAGTGTTACTCCTGCGTGAGAACCACATATCTTTACATTTGCATCTGAATATGCAACGCTTTGACGAATTTGGTCATATACTCTACCTGTTGCAAAGGCGGAAAAACTACTTGCATAAGGTATCTTTCCACTGATAGCCAATCCTGAGGCTATACCTATCATATTTGCTTCTGCAATACCTGTTTGAAAAAATCTTTCTGGAAATTCTTTTTTGAATCCTCCCATCTTAACACTATCTGTTAAATCAGAACATAGTGCAACTATATCTGGGTTATTTCTACCTGCTTCTAATAGTCCATCTCCAAATCCTGAACGGGTATCATTATTACCCAATACTGTGTATTTTTTCATTCTATTTTAATTATTTTATTATTCTATATTGACCTTTGTGTTTAGTCCTGATTCTATTACAAATTCTTTTTTTAATGTATTAGTAGTTCTATTTGATTGCTTATCTCTTAAAACTATCATATAAGTTCCTGGTAAAAGGGTTAATGTCTCATATATAGAGCCATTTAAAGAAGAAACAAACATCCATTCATTATCTTTCTTTTCAAATAATGTCCCAATTGAACCATCAATCTTTTTATTTATTAAAGCATAACCAGGCAATGGTATTTCAATGGTTGTTGTAGAGCTTTGTTCTATTTCAATATCTCTTAGTTTTAAACTTGGCAAGCTTAATACCTCTATATCATATTTCCCCACCAAGTATTTCTCTGTAGTATTTATTGTTTGGATATTTACAATTTCCTTACCCTTTTTAATTACGATAGGGATATTATTATTTTTGTTGTTATTCTGAGTTTCCTTGCCCTTGAACTTAATTGTCATTGAGCCTTGAGCTGCCTTAGCACTTACTATTGTATGCCCTCCTGGATTAAGACTTATATTCTCAATTCTAATCTTTGGAATTGAATGTATTTCCAAATCGTAACTGATTAGAGGGTCAATAAAAAGAGTATCGGAGCTTACATTAGAACTCATTGTATGAATAAAGGAGTATTTTTCTTGTTTGCTTTTAGAATCATAGAAAATAATAGGAACATTAGTTTCTGTTGGTATTCCATGGGAGTCTAAGAGATTAACTTGAATTGAAGTATTATAGATAGCCAGTTTTACTATTTTATTAATTACCTTAGTAAACTCTATCTCATTATGAGCATCATAATAAACTCCTATACATTCCATTTGCTCTCTTAATCCCTTATTAATCCCTATTACAAAAGGTTTTATATAATATCCTTTCTCTTGATAGATTTTAGAGACCTCGCAAACATCTCCCCCGCAATCATCTCCCCCATCCGTTATTAGTATTACTATATTTCTACAACTAACACATTCTGGAAAATCCAATGCAGCCTTTTCCATAGCAGAACTCAAGGGATTTGTTCCTCTTGGAACTAATGCTTTTAGCTTTGCTCTAACATTTTCTATATTATTCTTAGAAAAAGGAGCTTCAAGACGTGTATCATCGCAGTTTTGAGGAGGAAAATCCTTAGTATGTCCATATGCACGAAGTGCTATTTCCAAATTATCTCTCCCATTAAGTGTATCTAATATGTTGGAGATAATATTCTGAACAATCTTAATCTTGGTATCGCTTTGCCAACGCGAATACATAGAATTGGAACAATCCAATACAAATAGTATCCGAGTCTTTTGGAATGCGTCAACCTTGGCTACCTTATCATTTGTGTTCTGTGAATAAGAACCTAAAGACAAAAGGGTCAATATTAGAACTAATAACCAAGATTTTATTCTCATCCTATCTGGTAAATAGATTTTTATTAATAATCTCCAAGAGTTTCGATTAATTGAGAAAGAGCATTATCTCTTTGTTCGTTGTTAGGAGCAACTCCATGCCATTTATTTAATCCTTGCATAAAATCTACTCCATAACCCATAAGAGTATGCATAAGTATTACAACAGGTTTATTCTTTCCTGTAAGAGCTTTAGCTTGATTTAAACCCAAAACAACCTCTTGCATATCATTACCATTCATCTCAATAACTTCCCAACCAAAGGCTTTGAACTTGCTGGATAAATTACCAAGAGAGATTATCTCATCGGTGCTTCCATCAATTTGTACTTTGTTATAATCGACAATTGAAATTAGATTATCAATTTTTCTCGAGCTTGCATACATAATTGCTTCCCAGTTTTGTCCCTCTTGCAACTCACCATCACCATGAAGAGAATAAACTAATTTACTACAATTATTCAATTTCTTAGCCTCAGCAGCACCAATAGCAACAGAAAGTCCTTGACCCAAAGAGCCTGAAGCAATTCTAATTCCAGGCAAATTAGAATGAGGAGTTGGGTGACCTTGAAGTCTTGAGCCCATCTTTCTAAATGTTCCTAATTCACTTATTGGGAAATAGCCACTACGAGCTAATACACTATACCAAACTGGAGAAATATGACCATTTGAAAGAAAGAACATATCCTCACCTTTGCCATCAATACTAAAGTTTTCAGCCTTTGCATCTAATACCTCAAAATAAAGAGCCGTCATTAAATCAGCACAACCTAATGAACCTCCTGGGTGACCTGAACTCACCCCATTAACCATTCTAATTATATCTCTTCTAACCTGAGAAGCAATAGCCTCCAACTCGATAATAGTAGCCATAAATCTAAATTAATTTTTATTTGAAATTTGGTGCAAAAATACCCTTTAATTTTGGAATCCTCAAGGGTATAACATTATTTAAAACTAAAGAATATGAGAAGCAATTGGTTTTTAATGATATAACATAACCTTAAAAAACCCGAATTGTATCCTCATTTATCGTTTACTTGTGAGTGGAATTGTTTCGGCTTCCTTTTTTAGCTTTTTTCTCTAATTCTGCAATTGTTTTCAGATAGTCATTTTCTACTGGACTTAGTGTTTTTACCTTATATTTTTTGTATTCCAGCATAGCTTTTTCTTGTGCTTGAGAGTGTGATATTTTTCCTGAATTATCAAGTACTTTTCGCTTGGTTGATGCTAATATATTATCCAACTCACGAACATAGTCAACCATTCTCATTTCTCGATGTTCAATAGCATTTAATTCAGCCAAATCGAAATAGGCAGCAACTAAATTATTAAGCACTTTCAGCTCTTGTTCTGTAAGATAATTTTTAGCAATCATTGCCTCTGCTTGTGTTGGCTCATCGCCTTTGAAATTTGTCATGCCAGCAAAAGGCTTATCACTATCCACACGCATATATATAACCTCACTTGCCGTATTGCCATGGGCAGCATAGTGGAGTTTGTTTTGAACAATTTTAAAGAATGTCAAACTCTCTTCGCTTTTAGAATCATAGTCTGTAGCAGTAGAATACAATTCCAATACCTGACGATACATTACTTTTTCGCTAGAACGAATATCACGAATACGGTCAAGTAACTCTTTCCAATAGTTTCCACCTCCAAGATTTTTAAGGCGTTCATCATCCATTGTGAAACCTTTAATGATATATTCTTTAAGTCGAAGTGTTGCCCATTGACGAAAGCGAGTTCCTTGAACTGATTTCACTCTATATCCGACAGATATGATTACATCAAGATTATAATAATTGGTTGGCTTTGTAGAAAAATCGGAATTTCCGATTTTTCTTATAGTATTCTCCTCAACAAGTTCTTTTTCAGCATAAATATTAAGAATATGCTCATTGATGGTAGAACGACCTTTATTAAATAATTCCGCCATTTGGTCAATACTTAACCAAACAGTTTCGTTCTCTAAAAAAACAGAAATTGAAATATTGTCTTCAGAACTTTTATAAATAATTACTTCTCTATTCTCTTTCATAATATTGCAAAGATAAGCATATTAATTTCAATTTTCATTTTATTGAATTACTTGATTAGTAATGTATAATTTAGAAAGTTTAGAAGAAGACTTTGTAAAACCACGGAGGAATAAGAGAAAGAATGACCAAAGCGAGATTAGAAAAACGAAATTCTAAATAATTACATTCCTTTAAACTTAATCTTTTTAATGTTTCCCGATTCAATAAAGAAATTATCATTTATATATCTGAATTTGAATGAAGGGAGTATTTCAAGCAAGAATTCGTAATAGCTCTCAAGTGTAGAAAAGTTGCTTAACAGGAATTTCTCTTTTTCAAATATTGCCGTATGAAATTCAAAGTTAAATGTAGAATTAGGAGTTAGTTTATACTCTTCCATCATTAGTAGTTCGATAATAAAAACATCAGATAAGTAAACGCTACCTTCATGTTCAAAGTAATAATTTAGTTGCTTTTCTTTAAAATCAAATTCAATAGTTTTATCTGAATTATTTATAATTGAGCAATAAAAACCTATTGCTGGAGTATTTCTATGGATTTCCAAGTCTTTATCTTTTGATATATTCCTATTAATGCTAATACTATCAATTGAAAAAGTAATTTGGGAATAAATATCACCTCCAAATAACATTATTATTAGTATTAAACCTTTTATTATAAATCTCATTTTTTAAATCTCCTATGTTCAACTTATAAATACAACTTTAAAAGAATTTGGGTACTCCCTTTCGTTACTGAAGGATAAGTTATTAATTATGCCCCCTGCCAGATTACAATTATATGAAACACTTAGCCAGAAAGCAAAGATACACAATTTGTAAATTAAAAAATAAAAACCATACAAATAAATACATTGCGACATATTAGGAGTCAGTAAAAGTACCATAGGTAGAGAACTGAAGAGGAACTCAGATAAACGGAGTGGTAAATATAGCTTTGATTTAGCAGATAGGAAGGCTAAGCAAAGACAGAAAACGAATAAGAAAAAGGTAGTGAAGATAAACTTAAATGGGCTAATTAGATAATACTTCAAAAAAGGAATGGACTTCTTTAAGCTTCATATTAAGAGAGATTTTATTTTAATCAAGTATAAATAAATTTTTCTTTGATTTAAAAGAATTTTTCTTTGATTTAAATGTTACTATGGTAGCTACCACAACAGCATTATGGTACCTACCACACGGGGGTTATGGTACCTACCACACAAACGTTATGGTAGCTACCATAATGTAGTTTTGAAATTTATGGTGATTTCGAAAGGATTTAACGAACTCTTATCCTTGTACTTGCAAAGATACGAAAAATAATTGTAATGTGATTGTTTTTTACTCTAAATTATTAGGAAAAAGATGGTATTAAAGTAATGATTTTATCTTATTAGGTTTAACTCGCCTTTTTGGACTGTTTTGTAATTGTTAGTGTTCTCAAACTTAATTATATATACATATACTCCCATTGGGCATAACTCTCCTCTGTATTTTCCATCCCATCCTATGTTTATATCCTTGGAATTGAATACTAATACTCCGTTTCTGTTGAATATATTTATCTCGTAGGATTTTAATTCTACATATCCTGGCTTAAAGATATTATTTGTTGCCGCAGTTGGAGTGAATCCGTTAGGGATAAATAGTCTTAGTCGATTATTTATACTGTCTTCAATCATTGATGACTTGGATTGATTGATTGCTAATGAGGTTTGATTTTCATACTCTTCGCTATTGATTGAAGGAGTTATGTTTTGTGGTTTTTCTATTCCCATTTCAACTCTGAGATTATTCTGTTTATGATTTAAACTCTCTATCTTTGAGATGTTTTCAAATGAGTTTTCTCGCTTTATCTCATTTTGAATTTTATCAGTGGTTATTTTATTTGATTGAAGACTCGATTCACTTTGGGTTTGAGTAATTTCATTAGATTGGTTAGATGATATTACGTTGTTATTGATAATATCATCCTTAGAGTTTTGAGTGATTATGGTATTAGTATTGGGTTTTGCAATATCATTATTCTTTATCGGTGCAAAGAAGAGGATTGATGCAGAAATGATTAGCACTCCTGCTGTGAAAAATGAGGCTACCTTCCAAATATTATAGGATTTTGCTGGTAAATTCTTCTCTATCTCCTTCCATAATTTAGAATCTGGCTTTACTTCGAAGCTTTCAAATTCCTTTTTTAATCTATCTGACATATTATTTATATTTCTAATTATCTTATATCTATATTATTATCTTTCTCTATAAGTCTTTTCAACTCTTGTTTGGCTTTATAGTTTTGAACCCTTATAGTCGATTCTGCTATATCCAATATCTGAGATATTTCTGAATAAGAATAACCCTCTATCTCAACCATATTAAATATTAATCTTCGTTTTGAGGGAAGGGTTTGTATCTTCTTCATCAACTCCTTAAGAGATAATTTAGAATAAACATCATCCAAATTCTTATTCTCAAACTTAATATCTATATCTTCTATATCTGCACATGGTTTTTCTCCTCTATAATAATTTAAAGCAGTACGAATAAATATCAACCTCATCCAAACTATAATAGCCTCATTGTTTTCTAATTTCTCTATATTAGAAAAGAGCTTGATAAAACCCTCTTGAAACACATCCTCTGCATCCTCTTTATTCTTACAATACCTTAAACATAAACCAAATAGCATAGAAGAAAACCTATCGTATAATTCTTTTTGTGCTTTTTGTTTACCTTTCTTACAGCCCTTAACTATTTGCTCGATTTCAATTTTATCTTTTTCTTCTAACTGCATTCTGACTTGATAGACACTTTAAATGGTGTTTTTGTTTACTATATATAACAAAAAAGCAAGGATATGGTTCCTTGCCTTTCTTTTTCAATTAACTAAATAAAAAACAATAAGTCGATTCTCTATAAGCGGGGTTCTGTTCTTTATTCCAGAAACTGGAAATAAGCCTCTATCATTAATCTAATACTTGCCTCACAACAAGTCTTTAACGACCTACCCCTCAGCAATGGACGAGCAGCCCTTGGATGCTGATATATTTGGTCTTTCAACCCATAAGGTTTACCCCAAATGCTTATCACTAAACACTTGCGTAAGCTCTTACCTCACGTTTTCACCCTTACCTTTTACAATTAAGTAAATTAGGCGGTTATTTTCTGTGGTACTTTCTGTCAAAACCCTTATTTCTAAGAACTCTGCCTACCCGTTAGGTAGTATGGTGCTCTATGTTGCCCCGACTTTCCTCTTAAAGGATTACTCCCTCAAGCGATAGAGCGAGAACCGTTTTATTGTCTTATGCGTCAATATTTGCATAGGTTGCGTTTTGTTCGATAAATTCCCTTCTTGGTGGAACCTCATCGCCCATAAGCATAGAGAAAACTCTATCTGCTTCCGATGCATTTTCTATATCTACCCGTCTTAGTATTCTTGTTTGAGGATTCATGGTTGTTTCCCATAATTGGGTTTCGCTCATCTCTCCAAGACCTTTATATCTTTGAACAGAAACTCCAGTTTGTCCTAATTCTTCCTGATATTTTATCCTATCATCCTCACTCCAGCAATATCTCTCTTGCTTTCCTTTTCTTACTAAATAAAGAGGTGGAGTTGCTATATAGACATGTCCTTGTTCTATCAATTCTCTCATATAACGGAAGAAGAAGGTTAGGATTAGCGTTGCAATATGGCTACCATCCACATCGGCATCGGTCATAATAACAACCTTATGATACCTTAGTTTCTCCATATTCAAAGCCTTTGAATCCTCAGCCGTACCAATCGAGACTCCAAGAGCTGTATATATATTCTTTATTTCCTCTGAATCCAATACCCTGTGTTGCATTGCCTTCTCAACATTAAGAATCTTACCTCTAAGAGGAAGGATGGCTTGAGTGTTTCTATCTCTCCCTTGCTTTGCAGTACCACCTGCGGAATCTCCCTCGACAAGGAATATCTCACATTTCACTGGGTCGCTATCCGAACAGTCTGCAAGTTTACCAGGCAAACCTGCAACCCCCAAAACTGTTTGTCTTTGTACTAATTCCCTTGCTTTTCTTGCTGCATGACGAGCTGTTGCTGAAAGGATAACCTTGCTTACAATTTGCTTTGCTTCCTTAGGGTTTTCCTCTAAATAAATACTTACAAGCTCTGAGGTCATTTGGTCAACAGCTCCCATAACATCGGAGTTACCTAATTTGGTCTTAGTCTGACCTTCAAACTGTGGCTCTGCAACCTTTACAGATATTACTACTGTAAGACCTTCACGAAAGTCATCTCCTGTAATTTCAAACTTTAGCTTATCGAGCATTCCACTCTTATCAGCGTAAGATTTAAGTGTACGAGTTAATCCTCTTCTAAAGCCTGAAAGGTGGGTTCCTCCTTCGTGAGTATTGATATTATTTACGTATGAATGAATATTTTCAGTAAAGGAAGTATTGTATTGCAAAGCAATCTCGATAGGGATATTATTCTTCTCTCCCTCAATATAAATAGGCTCTGGAATTAGCTTTTCTCTATTTCCATCTAAGTATAAAATAAAGTCCTTTAAACCTTCTTCTGAATAGAATCTCTCCCCAACAAATTCCCCATCTTCCTTTTTATTTCTTTGGTCAGTAATTGTTAGTTCTATCCCCTTATTTAAAAATGCAAGTTCTCTTAATCTTGTACAGATTGTATCGTAAGAATACTCACTTACAGTAAATATTGAATTATCTGGCAAAAACTCTACTATAGTACCACGTTTATTACTCTCTCCTACCTCTCTAACCGAATATTGAGGTATCCCTTTAGAGTATTCCTGTTCGTATTGCTTACCATCTCTATGAACTGTTACCCTCATCCAAATTGAAAGTGCATTCACACAACTAACCCCTACACCATGTAGACCTCCCGACACTTTATAAGTTCCTTTATCAAACTTACCTCCTGCATGAAGAACAGTCATAACAACTTCCAATGCAGAGCGTCCTTCCTTCTCATGAAAATCTACAGGGATACCACGACCGTCATCCTCTACTCTAATAGAGTTGTTTTCAAGTATAGTAACATTAATCTTTGAACAGTGTCCGACAAGTGCCTCGTCGATAGAATTATCTACAACTTCATAAACAAGGTGATGTAACCCTCTGTCGTTTACGTCTCCAATATACATGGCTGGACGCATTCTAACCGCTTCTAATCCTTCAAGTACTGTGATATTATCAGCAGAATAAGTTCCTTGTTTTTTAATATTCTCTTCGCTCATTTTGTTTTACTTAATGTAAAGTATTTATTTTTTTCTGATTTGCAAATGTACGAAAAAAATACGACTTATTAAAATCATATTATTTCTCCTCCACAAATTAACTCTTCTTTGTCATATAGAACAATGCCCTGACCTTTAATTGGAGCAAAGACTGCTTTAGAAAAGAATATCTTAGCACTGTTTTCTTCAAATACCACCCTTGCCATTTCTCCCACATCCTTACCTCTAATCTTTACTAAAAACTCACCCTCTTCTTGCTTTGGGTATTGTATAAAATTGATTTGCGATATTTCAATCTCACTCTTATAGCATAATTCCTTAGTCCCAACAATTATCTGATTATCCTGAGGTATAATCTTATTAATATATAGCTTCTCCTTAGTCTTTAAATTAAGTCCCTTATATTGTCCAATAGTATAAAACGGATAGCCTTGATGAGTACCTATAATATTTCCTTGCATATCCAATACCTCTCCATTTTCCAAAGAACTTAGCTCTGGATTCCTCGAAAGCAAATAATCCTTATACGTCTGGTTATGGATAAAACAAATACTATAACTTTCTCTTTTTTTAGAATAAGAATCAAAACCATTTAGGGACATCAACTCTTTTATTTCTTGCTTAAAATAACCTCCTAAGGGAAAAATTAATTTAGATAATGCTTCTTGGCTTAGGCGATGAATCATATAGGATTGGTCTTTCCACCTATCCTTAGCCATGGATATTATATATCTATCCTCTTTATAAGATATATTTGCATAATGCCCTGTTGCAACCCTCTCACATTCGTACTCATCCAAAAAGCTAATTAAGCTTGGTATCTTAAATCTCTCGTTACAAAAAACACAGACATTGGGAGTAATTCCAGAGATATAAGACTCTTGGAAATAAGATATAACAGAGCTTTCAAACTCCTTGCTTAAATCCTTTCTATATACCTCTATTCCTAATTTCTTAGCCGATAGTTTTAATTCAGAGTATTCTTGCTCAGAGCTTTTTTTATTTAAGAAATCTAAGAATAGTCCTATTACATCATAGCCCTTGTTTTTAAGCAAAAGGGCAACAGACAGGCTATCAACTCCTCCACTTAATCCAACAAGCACTCTCACTTATTCAAAAACAAACTCTCCATAGCCATTTTAGATTCCTTATCCGAGATAATAGGAGTAGGAGATTTAGGCTCAAGTATAATATAATATTGGTCTTTAGGAGCTGGCTCTATTGATTTAATACTCTCAAGCCTTGAATAAATCTTATATTGCTTATTTAGAAGTATAAATTCATCAATACTCAATAGGCTTAAAAACTCTTCAAAATCATTGATTGCATCAAACCCCTTAGAGTTTTTCATAGTTATAAATAGTTTCTTTCCCTTTGGATAAATATATGCTATATCGCTACTCTTAATATACTCTTGCTTATTGCCATAATCAATTCTAAGAGTTTCTTCAATCAATGTATCATTTCTCCAAACCTGTTTCTTAGCAATATTTCCAAGAGAATCGAAATAAGACCAATTGCCCTCTCTTTTATCTAAAGTATACTCACCTTTAATTCTTAGCTTTTCAAAATAATAATAATCCTCGTACAGACCATGTTTTTTATCGTCCTTATAGGTAAAGTAATGAAAGCCCTTATTATAGAAGTTTTTATAATAGACTCCATTTCTCAAATCCTTATCATATTGAATAGACTCTACTAATATATCATTCTTATCCCAGACCTTCCAAGTGCCTTGCTTTACGCCTTTATTATACTCCTCATTCTTTAGCTTTTTCCCTTCCTCATCATATAACTCCCATACTCCATGTTTTTTCTTATCAATATACTTTCCCTTACTCATTAGCTTGGAATTAGGATAGAAGGTTTGAGTTTCAGCTATGCTCCCCTTATTAGAGAAATTAGTCTTTGCTTTTATAGTTCCATCCTCATAATAATAGGTGAATAATCCCTCTTGGTAATCATCCTTAAAACTCCCCTCATATATCTTATTCCCATTAGAATATTCTTTAGACCAATAGCCTTGCTTCCTTCCCTTATTGTCCAATTTGTTTTGAGAATATAGATTGGAAGATAAAATTAGAAGTAGAATAAATAATTTAATTATGTTTTTCATTTTATGTTTAGGTGTTTATTTGTTGAGTTGTTTTGCAAATTCGTATAGGGTATTATAGCGATGGTCTATTAATTTGAAATTCTTTCTTGTTTTATTAATATCACTTGATATATAAACGGTTTTCATCTTTAATCTCTTTCCAAACTTCATATCCGAGATTGAATCCCCAACCATAATACTTCTCTTAAATCTAATCTCTCTGAAATCCTTCCTTGCTCTTAATCCCATCCCTACTCTTGGCTTCCTGTCGATATGATTCTCCTTTGCAAGATGTTTACAGAAATATATCTTATCAATCCTTCCTCCCTTAGCCTCTATCTCCTCTATCATTCTACTATGTATTTTATTTAAATCCTCCTCACTCATAATACCCTTACCAATGCCTTGTTGGTTGGTAACAATAAATATCCTATCAAATTCTTTAGAGAATATACTAATTGACTCTAATACCCCTTCAATAAACTCAAACTCCTTCCAAGTCTTTACATAGTCATCTACTAACCTTGTGTTTATCACTCCATCCCTATCTAAAAACAGAGTTTTATAATTGCTTAATATCATTGCCTTGGAAAGAGTTTTGATTCAACAATCTCGCAAAGAATATGTCCTATCATAATATGGCATTCCTGAACTCTTGGAGTGTCTTTCGATGGAATTGGGAATATACAATCTGAGTACTCCCTCATCAATCCTCCACCTTCACCCGAAAGGCTAACAGTTATCATTCCTAATTCTTTTGCTGTCTTTAGTGCTTGAATAATATTCTGAGAATTGCCTGAGGTTGAAATCCCTACTAAAATATCTCCTTTTCTT
>Ga0265293_10004253_pt1 | contig 25476 bp, 23 predicted proteins | sample Munlanlewell138R_FD_192505 | JGI IMG/M metagenome (GOLD analysis project Ga0265293, IMG submission 192505) | Leachate microbial communities from a municipal landfill in Southern Ontario, Canada - Leachate well 138R | ecosystem: Engineered > Solid waste > Landfill > Unclassified | place: Canada...
TATTTTTCACATTGTCATTCCCGTGAAAACGGGAATCAATTCTTTCTCTGGATTCCCTCTTTCGAGGGAATGACTATATTTTTCACATTGTCATACCCGTGAAAACGGGAATCAATTGCTTTGTCTCTCTGTGGATTCCCTCATGCGAGGGAATGACATAATTTGTCACATTGTCATTCCCGTGAAAACGGGAATCAATTCATTCTTGGAACAATTTATAATGTTAAATACTATTATTCGTAAGCAGGGATTCCGGTAATATGATGTCCCAAAATTAAAGTATGAATATCGTGAGTTCCTTCATAAGTTCTAACCGATTCAAGATTTGCAGAGTGTCTCATAATCGGATATTCAGATAATATTCCGTTAGCACCGTGTATATCTCGAGCTATTCTTGCACAGTTCAGAGCCATATCAACATTGTTTCTCTTTGCGAATGAGACATGTTGCGGGCTTGCTTTTCCGGAATCCATAAGTTGAGCAAGTCTGAAATTGATTAACTGGGCTTTTGTAATCTCAGTCAACATATATACAAGTTTTTCCTGCACAAGTTGGAATGATGCTATCGGTTTAGCAAATTGTATGCGTGATTTGGAGTATTCAACAGCAGATTCATAAACTGCAGTTGCAGCACCCACTGCACCCCAAGCTATTCCGTATCTTGCTTGAGTAAGACAACTAAGCGGACCTCTTAATCCTTCGATATTCAGAACATTTTCAGCTGGAACTTCACAATCTTCAAAAATCAGTTCAGAAGTGACTGAAGCCCTCAATGAGTGTTTCCCTGTCATTTCAGGAGCCGAAAATCCCTTCATACCTTTTTCGACAATGAAACCTTTGACCACTCCTTCATGTTTTGCCCAAACAACAGCAACATCAGCAATAGAGCCGTTTGTAATCCACATTTTGGCTCCGTTAAGTATAAAACCACCATCGGATTTTTTAGCATTTGTCAACATACCATTCGGATTAGAGCCGAAATCCGGTTCAGTGAGTCCGAAACATCCAATAGCTTCTGCCTTAGCAAGTTTAGGCAACCATTTATCTTTGATTTGTTTGTTAGCGTATTTGAAAATCGGATACATCACCAAAGAGCTTTGAACGGAAGCAAATGAGCGAATTGCAGAATCTCCTCTTTCCAGCTCTTGCATAGCAATTCCGTACATTAAATAACTCGAACCAGCTCCTCCGTATTCTTCAGGTATAGTAATGCCGAAAACACCTAAATCAGCTATCATTGGAACAATTTCCGAAGGGAAAGTCCCATCCAGAAAATGTTTTTCAATAACAGGTAAAATCTCAGCGTCAACAAATTGTCTTAAAGTAGTAAGGAACAAATTTTCTTCATCATTATATAATTGTGCTAAATCATAAAAGTCGGTCATATTTAATCTTCCGAATATAAACGAAATGATTATTAACTATGAAAAATCAAAAAAATTGCATGGTATATAAAAATCATAAATTTCTTTTTTATGTCGTTAAAAATCCTTATTTTTGTAAATGTTACAAAGAACTGGGCTAAGATAGCCCATTTTTCTTATAAAGTATTTTTTCACTAACTCAGATGCAGTGATATGGCGAGAAGAAAAGCCAAACATAAGATTGACAAGAGAGCAATAGTTGAAGCTTTCACGGAAATGGCTAAGCACAAGAGTATTGACAGAGACCTCCTTCAAGGTATCCTCGAGGAAACCTTATCCATGATAATCAGAAAGAAGTACGGTCAAGATGCCAACTTCGAGATTATAGTTAACATGGATAAGGGGGATATTGAAATATATCTTATGCGAGAAATTGTTGAGACTGTCGAAGATGAAGTACTTCAAATATCTTTGGAAGAAGCACGAAAATACAGTGAAGAACCTGTGGAACTCGGTGATGATTTTATTGAAGAAATCACGTTGGATAATATTGCCGACAGCTTTGGAAGAAGACTCGTTACATTAGCATCGCAAAACCTTAATCAGCGTATCCGTGATGTAGAAAAAGATAATGTGTACAGAGAATATGCTGCTAAAGTAGGTGAAATTATCGTTGGTGAAATTTATCAAATTAGACGACATGATTTGTTAGTACTTCACAATAAAATTGAAATGCGTTTGACTCGCGAAGAGCAAATTCCTAACGAGCCATACAAATATAAGAAAAATCATTCTATTAAAGCGATTGTTAAAGAAGTCCGCAGAAACGGTATGGGCGGACAACCCGAGATTATTTTGTCCAGAGCCAGTAATGAGTTTCTTGCGAAACTATTTGAAATTGAAATACCGGAAATTTATGACGGCATAATTCAAATTAAATCTATAGCAAGAGACCCGGGTGAAAGGTCGAAAGTAGCTGTAGTCTCTTACGATGACAGGATTGACCCTGTAGGTGCATGCGTAGGTATGAAAGGTATCAGAATTCATTCGATTGTCAGAGAATTGAATAATGAGAATATTGACTTGATAGAATACTCTGATGACCCTAAAGTATATATCGCAAGATCCCTGTCTCCTGCCAAAGTTGCCGAGCTTGAAGTAGATATGGAGACAAGAACTGCTAACGTGGTTGTAAATGATGATCAAGTGGCACTCGCTGTGGGTAAAAGCGGACAAAACGTAAGACTTGCTTCATTGCTTACCGGATTCAATATCATTCTCAGCAAAACAGGCGACGAGGATATAGAATTAGTTGAATTTAAAACAGAGTTCGGTGATGCTCTTTATGATGAAGTAGTAGCTCTCGGCATCGAAACAGCCCGTGAGTTCCTCGAAGTCGAACCTGAAACCTTACTCACTCTCAAGAATATTACCAAAGAGAAACTTATTGAGCTTCGTCTTATCATACTTGTCGAATTTGACGAAACAGAGTCGAAGGATTATGTTGATAAAATTAAATCCTTTGGAAATTAAAGATATTAATAAAGAAATATAAAGAATCAGAATTTAATTATGGGTTCAGTAAAACTGTTTAAAATAGCTTCTGAAATCAATATCGGAAAAGATGCAATAGTAGATTATCTGCAGTCAAAGGGTTTTGACATACAGAATAAACCTACTGCTACTTTAGATGAAAAAATGATTGATGTGGTGATGGAAAAATTCAAAAAGGAAAGACGCGCCGCAGAAATTCAGAGAGAAAAAATCCAGAAGCATAAGGATATTCGTACGGATGTAAAGAAATCCGTTTCGGAGAAAGAGGACAGGGTACAGGAGCATCCTGAAAAATCTCAATCTCCAACTGCGAAATCGCCGGCTAAGGCTACTACGTCGCCTAAGACGACAGATACTGCCGTACCCAAAATTAAAGCTGATGAAGAAATCGCAGCTCCCGTTGAAGTTAAGACTCCGCCGGTAGAAAAACACACTGCTCCTGTAGAAGATAAAAAACCGGAACCTGTCGTTGTAGAAACCAAAACAGAAGTTGTCCAAGTTACTCCTGAAAAGCCGGAAGTAACAAAGGAGTCAGCTCCGATCATTACCGAGTTAGACGGTTTGCGAATTGTTAAGGCTGCACCTACTGAGATTAAACAAGATGATAAACCTCGTTCGGAATCGGCTAAGCAGAGTGAGGAACTTAAGAAATCGGAACCTAAACCGGAACCGGTTATTGATTCCCAGAAAGTTGAACCCGCCGTTTCGGAACATGTTGTCAAAGCAGTTGAACCGGAAGTTATTGTTCCGCAAGCCAAGAGTGATGAAGAACCTGAAATAACTAATCAGCAAACAGAAAAGATAAAGAAAGAGGATACTAAATCCGATAAGAAGCCTATTGATGCTGAAGTTCAAGAACAAGCCAAAGTATCCGTAGAAAAAACTCCTGACAAAATAGATAAAGAATCTGATCTTGAAGAAAATAAAGAAGATGATGCTTCATCTGCTCAAGGCACAGACAAATCACGTCAGGATAAACGAAGAGATCGTAAAAAGAAAAAGAAAAAAGCTCAACAAGATACCGAGCCCGGAGAGTCAACACAGCTTAAAGGCTTGACTGTCTTAGGCAAGATTGAACTTAAATCAGCCGAAGCCGAGAAACCTCAAAGGGGTGATAAACGCCATCATAAAGGTGAACACGGTGAAGGCAGGTCGAAATTTAAAAAACGTAAGTCCAATAAAGTTGCAGAAGTTACCGTTGATCAGGCAGCTTCAAGCACTGGTACCGGAAGAACAATCCCAGGACTCATACGTGAAAAAGACAGAGTCAAAATGGCAGAAGCCGCAGGTACTGATGCTAAGAGTAAGTTTAAAGATAAAGAAGCTGTACCTGCTAAACCAGCTAAAGAGGTAGAACGCGAGGATAGGAAGAAACGTAAACGTAAGAAAACTATCCGCGAGATGATTAGTCAGGAAGAAGTTGACAGAGCAATTAAAGAAACTCTGTCCGGAATGGACGGCTCAGCTTTTACTTCGCAACGCGCTAAGATTCGTATGAAAAAGCGTATCGAACGTGAAGAGAAAGAACTGAAGATTAAAGAGGAAGCCGACAGAGAATCTAAAATTCTGAAGTTAAGCGAGTTTGTGACTACCGGTGATCTCGCCGGCATGATGGACATAAACTCCGCCGACATCATATTGAAATGTATGGAACTCGGTCTGATGGTTACTATCAATCAAAGGTTGGATAAGGATACTATTTCATTGATTGCCGATGATTATGGATATGAAGTGGATTTCTTGGATGAGAAAGAAATTCAATTTATCGAGGAGGAGGAAGATGAAGAGTCAAGTCTCAAACATCGTTCGCCGATTGTAACAATCATGGGTCATGTTGACCACGGAAAGACTTCTTTGCTTGACTATATTCGTAATGCGAACGTTGTTGCAGGTGAAGCCGGCGGAATAACTCAGCATATTGGCGCCTATAATGTGGCACTCGATGCCGGAAGATCCATAACATTTCTCGATACTCCCGGTCACGAAGCATTTACAGCTATGAGAGCACGAGGTGCTCAGGTAACCGATATAGTAATTCTTGTTGTTGCAGCCGATGACAGTGTGATGCCCCAGACAATTGAAGCGATAAGTCACGCAAAAGCCGCTAATGTTCCAATAGTTGTAGCGATTAACAAAATTGATAAGCCCGATGCAAATCCCGACAGAATCAAACAACAGTTAGCTGACCACGCTGTTCTTGTTGAAGAATGGGGAGGTAAGTATCAATCCGTCGAGATTTCAGCTAAGAAAGGAATGAATATTGACAAGTTGATGGAAAAAGTCCTCATAGAAGCTGAGTTATTAGAACTTAAAGCAAACCCGAGCAGGAACTGCCGAGGTATTGTCATTGAGTCTAATATGAAAAAAGGTTGGGGAGCTACTTCGACTGTCATAGTGCAAAAAGGTACGTTGAAAGTAGGTGATGCTTTCGTTTCAGGAATTCATTCCGGTAAGGTTCGAGCATTATTGAATGAACGTGAGAATAAGATTGAACTTGCCGGACCTTCTATGCCGGTACTCGTTATTGGTTTTGACGGCTTGCCCGAAGTCGGTGATACTTTCGTGGCTACAAGTACAGATGCTGAAGCTCGTGATATAGCAAACGAAAGGAAGCAGCTCCGACGTGAACAAGACATGAGAAAAGTACGCCACATGACTCTTGACCAGATTTCAGCTCAGATTCAGATTGGTGGCGTCAAAGAACTTAACCTCGTACTTAAAGGCGATGTAAGCGGATCGGTTGAAGCATTAAGCGATTCCTTGTTGAAACTCTCGAGGGATGAGGTCCGTGTTTCTATACTGCACAAGGGGGTCGGACCGATTACAGAATCTGATGTTATGCTTGCTGCAGCCTCAGGTGCCGTAGTAATTGGATTCAATGTTAATCCTACCGGAAAAGCTCGTAAGGTTGCAGAAAATGAAATGGTTGACATTCGTCATTATGATATTATTTATGATTGTATTAATGAAATTCAGCTCGCTCTCGAAGGATTACTCACTCCAGAATACAAGGAAGAGGTTACGGCTACAGTCGAAATCAGAAAGACATTTAAGGTGTCAAGAATCGGTGTCATTGCCGGTTGCTTCGTAAAAGGCGGTAAGATAACAAGAAACGACAGAGTCAGAGTCCTCAGAGACGGATTCCAAGAGTTCGAAGGCACTATTGCTTCGCTCAAGAGAGGTAAAGACGATGTGCGTGAAGTTGATACCGGTTTTGAATGCGGTATCCAGCTTACCGGATTCAATGATATTCATGAAGGTGATATTATTGAATCATTCAAATTAATTGAAGTTAAAAGAAAGTTTAAATAAAAATCAGTTGATTTATTATGTCTTTTAGACCGGAAAAAGTTGCTAATGAGATAAAAAAGGTTCTGGCTTTGCCGGTTGTAAATATTTCAAATGAAATAAAAGCCGGCTTTGCTACACTTACCAGTGTAAGAATATCTAAAGACTTACAAAATGCTAAGCTGTATATCAGTTTGTTTGGTAAAGACAGTGAACCCGGTTTACTCATCTCTGAGCTAGAAAAACGCAGAGGTGAATTACGATTAATAATCGGTAAGGAACTTCGCTTGAAGAATGTCCCTGATTTGAAGTTTTATTTCGATGATACACTTGACCGTATTGAGCATATTCAATCCATACTCAGTAATGTAAAAAATAATGACAGTGAATAAGTCTGCTCCCACTTCCTTTACCCAAGATGATTTACGATAACACAAATTCTAACAATATCTCGGAATTGCTTGAAAATGCTCTTTCCGACGGTATTGCTTTATTGGTAAATAAACCTCTTAACTGGACTTCTTTCGATGTAGTTGCAAAAATTCGTAACACACTAAAAATTAAAAAAGTCGGTCACGCCGGCACTTTAGACCCGCTTGCAAGTGGACTTTTGATAATTTGCTGCGGAAAATACACCAAGAAGATTGACGAATTCCAGGGTCTATTCAAAGAATACACCGGCGAAATCAAATTGGGTGCTGTTACCAAGTCCTATGATTCGGAGTTCGAGGAAGAGAATATCTGTGATGTAGGACATATTGACGATTCTCTTGTTAAACAAGTCGCATCTCAATTTGTAGGCAGACAGTTGCAGTATCCGCCCATGTTCTCTGCTAAGAAAGTAAAGGGTAAAAAGTTGTATGAACTTGCACGGAAAGATATTCAAATAGAAGTCAAACCAAGCGAAGTAGAAATTTTCGAAGTCAAAGTTGATTATATTTCACCGGTAATCAATTTTTATATTAAATGTTCGAAAGGTACATATATCAGGTCATTTGCAAATGATGTCGGTAAACAACTCGGAGTTGGTGCATACTTGAAGTCTCTTGTCAGAGTCGGTATAGGAGATTACAAATTAGATAATGCTCTTGAGCTTGATTCTTTCATTGTTAAAGTAAAAAATCAGGAATATAATGAAAATATACAGAAGTTTTGATGAAATAGAATTTAATCCTTCGACCGTGCTGACTGTCGGCACTTTTGACGGCGTGCATCTTGGGCATAAATTCATTATTAATAATCTGATAGAACTTGGAAAAGAACATAATCTCAGGTCACTATTACTTACAATTCATCCTCATCCACAAATTGTATTAAAAAAGTCCGGCAAGCCTCCGGTTAACCTTTTGACTTCTTTGGATGAAAGACTCGAATTATTTGATGAGTATGGCGTAGAGAATGTTTTGATAATTCCCTTTGACTACGAATTTTCTCAAATCAGTGCCAGAAGTTTCGCTGTTGACTACCTGATTAAAAAAATCGGACTCAGGAAAATTCTTATTGGATATGATCATCTCTTCGGTAAGGACAGAGTAGGTAACGAAAATCTTCTCAAGGAGTTGGCTAAGGAGCATGAGTTTGTAATCGAACGATTGCCAAGAATAGGGGAGGCAGACCATGTAGTATCGAGTACTTCGGTCAGGAATGCAATTATTAATTCAGATTTAGCTGAGGCAAATAAGTTGCTTGGATATCATTACAGTCTGCGAGGAACTGTTGTGCACGGATTAAAACGCGGCAGAACGCTGGGATTTCCTACTGCCAATATCCAACCTGATGATGACAATAAGTTATTGCCACCCAACGGAGTATATTTCGTTTATTCCGAAATGGAAAGTGGGAGATATTACGGCATGACAAATATTGGTTTTAAACCAACTGTGACAAACGATAAAGTATTGACAATCGAAACAAATTTCTTCGATTTCGACTATGATATTTATGATGAAATAATAAAGATTCACTTTGTAAAGAAAATTCGAGACGAAAAAAAATTTAACTCCTTAGACGAGTTAAAAAATCGAATCCAACAAGATAAGATTCAATGTCTTGAATTGAAATCACAATTGTTCTCATGATTTTGCTGATATAAACCCTAATCTGATGCTTGTACCTTTGCCTATTTTGCTGTTAAGGTCAAATAATCCGTCATGCAGTTCCACGAGTTTTTTAGCTATTGACAGACCTAATCCCACACCCTGTTGTTCGTAAATTTTTCTATCAAATTGCACGTAAGCACCGACAGCTGATATTTGTTCCGCACTCATTCCTCTCCCTGAGTCTTTGATACCAACATATTGATAAATATCATCAAAAGAAGTCTCTACAATTACACGACTGCCGGCACTTGAAAACCTGAAAGCATTATCAATCAGTTCGGCTAAAATTTTGTAGTAACTTTCAGAAGATATTTCGATTCTCACACCATTGTTATTACTTTGCAGAACAAGGTCGGATTCTCTTTTAAACTTCGCAGCAATTGTTTTCGCTATGTCAGAAACAATCGCATCCGGTTCTTCTGTTATCAAAAGTCTTAGCTGATTGCGTTTTTCAGGATTAGAGTTGTAAGCTTCAATTCTAGCATAGATCAAATAATTTTCTGTAATTTTAGTTAATCTTTGAGCCGATTCTACAATGTCATCTGACAGTTCTTTTAAATCTTCCTGTTCAATCCTGTTGTAATTAGTATTTATAAATTTTGCACTGCCAATAATCTGATTCAAAACAGTTCTGAATTCATGCGGTAAGGATTGAGTAATATTCCTGCTGATTTCGTCAACCTTTTGTCTGAACTTTTCTTCCATAACCGTACTTTTCTTAAATTGTGCTTCGATAGCGGCAGTCAATTCATCACGTGTAAACGGTTTGAAGAGGTAATCGTCGGCACCGCGTTCCATTCCGGCACGCAGGTTAGATTTATCGGTAAAAGCTGTCAAAAAAATGAAGGGAATGGTTTTTGTTTTTATTTCACTTTTTATCTTATCCAGAACTTGATAGCCATCCATCTCAGGCATTGATATGTCGCATAATATTATATCCGGCTTACCGTTGATTGCTTTTTCAACTCCTTCGGCTCCGTTGGATGCAGTGGCAACTGTATAACCTTCGAATTCAAGAAGTGTGGATGTGCTTTCGAGTATGTACTCAGCATCATCAATAACTAAAATCTTTTTCATTCCTTATCCGATTATGATAGAATCAGATTACAAAAATAGTAATTATTACTATAAAAAGAAAAATGCCCGACAAAAATCGGGCGTTTTAATAGAATTTAATTTTTTGTTAGGCTACGTCTTTTCCCGGATTGCATCCGCATCCTCCGGTAGAGCATGATGAAGCTGCATCAGAAGGCTTTGATTCACTTGATGATTTGTTTTTAGAAGCGTAATCAGTTACATAAAAACCTGAACCTTTAAATACAAGTCCAATGTTTTTGCTCATGACACGCTGAACAGGACTACCGCCATTTCCGCAATTGCACTTACCGGGAGGGCAGACAGTCAGAGCATCTTCAGACATGCTTTGTTTATATTCGAATACAGTACCGCAATCCAAACATTTATAATCATAAACGGGCATAATCAACACTCCAAAGATAAATAATCGTTTTTTATAATTGCATTTGACGATATTAAGTTTCTAAAATTTTATATTGCCGATAAGAAATATATGATGGTCTATCACTTACACGAACTATTTCTTTCTACTTGAAATATACCATTGAACTGTTCTTTTAACAGCTTCATCAAACTCGACCTTGGGCTCATAGCCCAAAATCTTTCGCGCTTTATCTATAGAAAAAGTATAATCTTTACCTCCGTTAAAAATACGGTAGCGTGTGAGCAACGGAGGCTCTTTCGAATCAATGGCATTGTATATAAATTCCATTACGGCAGCTACAGCATAAGCAAGAAAGTAAGGAAACGATGACTTAGGGCGGTCAATACCAAGTTCATCAGCAATCTTCTCAGTAAACTGTCGCCATGTAATATCCAAACCGTCGGTTATAAAGAATGTCTCACCAATAGCATTATCATTCCGAGAAGCAAGCATAATTCCATCCACGAGATTTTCGACATATACCGGACATGTTTTTCTTACACCTCCGTCAACATATCCGGCTTTTCCGCTCAAGAGAGCATCTATATACTTCTCGATAAAAGTATGGTCTTTAATTCCGAATACATTGCCCGGCTTGACTGCTGTTAATCTTAATCCGCTTTCAGCGGCAAATGCGAATACTTTTTCTTCTGCTATTTTTTTTGTCTCACAATACGGGAAATCGGTATGAAGTTTTTCATCTGACTCCTTGACATTGAGCCTGCCAAATCCGTACATGGCGACAGTGGAAATATAAACCATTCTTTCAACATTTGCATTGTGTGCAGCTTTTGCAACGTTGAGAGTGCCATCTACATTAATTTTATAGAACTTTTCGTAATGTCCCCAGTCTGATGATAGGGCAGCAACATGGAACACCTGTTCCACACCTTTCATTGCTTCGATTAAAGTGTCCGGCTCTGTTATGTCACCATAGTGATATTCAATATTCATTCCCTCCAGAAATTTCAAATCGGAGCTTTTTCTTATCAATCCTTTAACTTCCCATGACTCGTTTAAGAGTCTTTCTGCAAGGTTGCTGCCGATAAATCCGTTTATGCCGGTTATAAGTGCTGTTTTCATATTCCACCGTGAACAAAAATTATATATAAATCAGTTGATAAACCCATGAGTATGTGCAAAATAAATACATACCAAATCGAACGTGTCCTGTAAGCAAAAATACCAAATAATATACCAATAAATATTGCACCTATGGTTTCTCCTGCCGGTTTACCGAGATGTATCAGACATGATGATATTGTCTGAATCAGTATTGCATTAAATACACCGAACTTGTCTTTCAGTCCGAAGAGTAATACTCCTCTAAAGAAAAATTCCCATGCTGTATAATACAACAAAACATAAGCTGTATGATACATAAATATCAGTTCATGCCTGTGGTGCAGGCTCTTTGCAAGCGGGTATTCGGATTTTACATCCGGAGCATCGGTACCAAAATATAATACTGCAATAATTATCGGAATACATATTGCTAATAGTTTTAAACCGGATTTTAAATTACCGATTCCGAGTCCATAATCCGATAAGTTAACTCCCATCTTATATTTCAGATATATAATCGGAAGTACTAACATCAAAACAAAAAAAACCGCAAATTGCAGCATATATGCATAGACATCACCATTTGGATTTGTATTGAAATACTCAAAATTCTGCTTGAAGAATGTGCCGTATCCAAAATAATAATATATTGAAAGAAGTAGCGGCGTGAATCCCATCAGTACATAAATATCTAAGTCTTTCTTGTCTATCTGCAACTCTTTTATCAAACTTTGCATGTTTAAACCGACATTTTTAAAATCAAAATTGTAAAAATAGGTATTTTTTATAATATGACAATGATTAATATTCAGCACATAATTATTTCATAGCAAATGATGTCTTTGATATATTTGGAGATTACAAATATTATTATATGTTTTTTTAGATGATTTATTGAATTTGAGATTTAGGATTCTCAAATTAGAATCGGTATAACAAAAAAAAATAATTCAGACGTTTGTATTTTAAAAGAATATTGTATTTTTGCTTTTATCAAAAAAAAAATTTTTTTTTTGATAAATATGTATGTATTTAGCTTAACAATAATTATTGTCAATAAAAATGAGCAATGAGTATGAAGAAATATTTGATTTTGTATCTACTTATAACGATACTGACGTTTAGTAAATTACATTCGCAGACAATATGGTTACAGGATAACACAAATAGTCACAAGTCCATGATTACATTTTACAATTCATTAATTGATGACTTGAAAGTTACAAAATTCAAACAATATCTTATGACTGTAAACAAAAAAAGTCAAATCAAAGAGGAAAAAGGCGATATTGTAATTGAACTTCACGGACTCGGGACAAGTACGAGTAGTGGTAACATAACCTATTTTTATTGGGTTGGGTACCTTCTTGACGACAATTTAAATTGGTCTCAAATATCGAGTACCAGTTGTATATTCAGCGATGGGTATATTTATAAAAATTCACGAGAAATGAGAAATGACATTGTCAAATACTTAGAAGATAATTTTAAGAATGAAAAACTCTGAGCTACAAAGTATGTAATTACCGATTCGTAATTTGCTCAGTACTATAATAAAAGGGTCAACTTATTCTGCTTCTTCATTTCAAAATGATATTCAGTAGTATTCGGGTCGAAGTCTCTAATTCAAAAAATTTTAATGTCAGAATGATGAATACTGATAAACAAGTGTAGAAGTACTATAATTAATTAGCTTGAAATTATTTATTAACATAACCTAAATAATAAAGATTGATAATAATACACAAGATTAGTTCTATTTCGTCATTCATGTAATAAATTTGTAAATTTAGCTTTGAATTTACAGTTTATTTTTTATTTTTGTAACACTTATATTTATTGATTTTAGGAGTTATTTGCAATGTCCAAACCTCATCATTTAACAGATGCAGAATTTGAAAACGAAGTATTAAAGTCAGATATTCCGGTATTGATAGACTTTTGGGCAGCATGGTGCGGTCCTTGTCGCATGATTGCGCCCATAGTTGATGAATTAGCTGTTGAGTATGAAGGAAAAGCAAAAATCTGTAAACTCGATGTTGACAATAATGTTCAGGTACCAAGCCGCTACGGAATCCGTTCAATACCAACAGTATTGATATTCAAAAATGGAGAAGTAGTTGATCAGATAGTCGGAGCTGTTCCGAAGTCACAGATAGTTGACAGGTTAGCATCACACATATAATATTCAATTGAGGCAAACGATGAATCGTCCTAATTTGCTGACAGAAGAAGAAATCAATTTCAGAATTGAAGATTTACACTTATGGAAGCGTGAAGGAAATCAGATAATAAGAGAAACAGTCGCTGCAAATTTTGCGGCGGCTGTTGGTATCATTAATTCTATTGCAATCATATCTGAGGCTATGGACCATCATCCGGACATACAACTATACGGTTGGAATAAATTGCGAATCACACTAAGTACTCACGATAAAGGCGGGCTGACGAAGCTTGATTTCGAGCTTGCGAAAAAAATTGATGATTTGACCTATTAATAAATTTGGAAATAATAAAATGAGTTCTTTAATAACAGATGTTTACGCCCGTGAAGTCCTTGATTCACGCGGTAATCCTACAGTAGAAGTTGAAATATTACTCGAAGACGGTTCAATGGGTAGGGCAATTGTCCCGTCCGGTGCTTCAACCGGAGAGCATGAAGCTTGTGAATTACGTGACAGTGACAAATCCCGTTATCTCGGAAAAGGAGTATTGAAAGCAGTTGACAATGTCAATGAAACAATAGCAGATGCCCTCGAAGGAATTGATGCTGCAGAGCAGGCTCAAATTGATAATATTTTAATTGAACTCGATGGCACAGAGAATAAGTCAAATTTAGGTGCGAATGCGATTCTTGGAGTATCGCTTGCCGCAGCTAAAGCTGCAGCAGAGTACCACATGCTACCACTTTATTCATATCTCGGTGGTATCATGGCAAATACATTACCAACTCCTATGATGAACATTCTCAATGGTGGAAAGCATGCAGATAATACGGTTGACATCCAAGAGTTTATGATAATGCCGGTAGGTGCAGAGACATTTTCTGAAGCTCTGAGAATGGGTACAGAAGTGTTTCACAACCTAAGAAATGTGTTGAAATCGAAAGGGTATAACACTTCGGTCGGTGATGAGGGTGGCTTTGCTCCTTCGTTGAAGTCCAACGAAGAGGCGTTTGAAGTTATACTTCAGGCTGTCGAAGCTGCCGGATATAAGCCAAATGATGATATATTGCTTGCCATTGATGTTGCTGCAAGTGAAATGTACGAAGACGGCAAATACAAAATGTTTAAATCTTCGGGTGACTTATTGAGCTCGGAAGATATGGTAAACTGGTATGTAGAATTATGCAACAAATATCCGCTTATCTCCATTGAAGACGGACTTGGCGAGAATGACTGGGAAGGATGGAGCAAACTTACACTTGCTTTAGGAAATAAAATACAAATTGTCGGCGATGATTTGTTCGTGACTAATCCTGAATTTCTTAGCAGAGGTATTACCGAGCATATAGCAAACTCTATTTTGATTAAAGTGAATCAAATCGGTACGCTTAGTGAAACACTTGATACAATAGCCCTTGCTCACAGATTCGGCTATACTAATGTTATTTCACACCGCTCAGGTGAGACCGAAGACACAACAATTGCTGATATTGCTGTTGCAACTAATGCCGGACAAATTAAAACCGGAGCTCCGAGCAGGACTGACAGGGTTGCCAAATATAACCAGCTTCTTCGTATTGAAGATATGCTTGGTCCCGACGGTATTTATGCCGGACGCAGTATTTTCAACAGATAATATTAAAAAATAAAATCGGAAATTATTATGATAAAATTCGGTACTGATGGATGGAGAGGATTGATTGCAAGAGATTTTACATTTGAAAATGTAAGAAAAGTAGCTCTTGCTACTGCCCGTTATCTGAAAAACAATTCTAACAATGATGGGATAAGTGTAGTAATCGGATATGATACTCGCTTTTTATCGAGGCAGTTTGCTGAGGAAACAGCTCTTGTACTTGCTTGGCAAGGTATCAAGGTTCAACTTGCAAATTCTGTGTCATCAACGCCACAGGTTTCATATCATACAAAACAAAAGAATGCTTCACTTGGTATCGTCATTACGGCTAGCCATAATCCTCCCGTTTACAACGGCTATAAGGTAAAAGCAAATTTTGGCGGTCCTGCTAAGCCCGAAGATATAGCCGCATTGGAATCGGAATTGAAAAAATTGTTGAGTAAGCCTCCGCAATTTAAGATGAAATCACTCAATGAGTATATTAAATTAGGTTTTATTAAGCTTTTCGATGCCAAAGAATCCTACTTGAGATATTTGAAGAAGAAGATTGACATTGACGCTATTAATAATGCAGGATTTAAAATACTTTATGACCCCATGCACGGTGCTGGTATTGATACCTTGAAGCACCTGCTCCCCGAGGTTGAGGAAATTCATGGTGAATATAATCCTTCTTTCGGAGAAATTGACCATCCTGAGCCTATTGCTGAATGCCTCGGTACACTTTCTGCGAAAATAAAAGAAGGTGACTATGACATTGGTTTAGCTACTGACGGTGATGCCGACAGACTTGGACTGATGGACCACGAGGGCAATTTTGTAGATTCTCATAAAATATTCATGATTCTTTTAAAATATCTTTATGAGCAGAAGAAGAAACGGGGTGCCGTTGCCAAAACTGTGTCACTGACATCAATGGTTAACCTTTACTGTGAAAAGCATAACTTGAAACTCTTTGAAACAGCGGTCGGGTTCAAGCACATTGCTAAATTGATGGTCGAGGATAAAATATTGATTGGTGGTGAAGAGTCCGGTGGCTTGAGTTCGATAGTGCATATTCCGGAAAGAGACGGCTTGTTTAATTCGCTAATGATTCTGGAAATTATGGCTGCCAGAGGAAAATCTCTGAAAGAATTATGCGATGAACTGGATGAAGAATTCGGCATTCACAAGTTCAGCAGAAGAGATGTTATTGTTACCGAAGAACTAAAAGATGTGATTCTTAATGCAGCAGCAGCGAATCCCTCCAAATTAGGAAAATATAATGTAACCGGAAATAATTTTACTGACGGGTACAAATTTTTTGTTGATAAGGGGTGGCTTTTGATACGTGCTTCAGGAACAGAACCGCTAATCAGGTTTTATGCCGAAGCTGATTCAGAAACTAAGGTTGAGGAGTTGCTCGACGCCGGAATGAAATTGAAATAGTATTTTGTAGGGATGAATTGTAAATGCCGGAACTGACGAGAAAAAGTCATTTCCGGCATGTTTATTTATTTAGACAGCTCACTTTCTATTTCTTGTAAGATTTTGCTGTTGTTTGATATAGCTTTACCATTTGGAAATTGGCTTGCATAAGCCCTGATTATACTTACAAGCTGGTCATACTTCTTCATAAAATACAGTGCTTCAATTTTCCCTATAAAAGCATCTTCATAATATTTTGTATCGCTGTAGTTATTAATTACAGCGTCGAAATAAATTACCGAAGCTCTGGGACTGTCCATCTTCCGATATAATATAGCTGTAAAATACTCTCTGTAAGCAAGTTTATCTCTTAGTTCGCTGATACGCTTTGACGATTCTACATTGAGAGAATCATCAGGATAAAGATACTGGAATTCCATGAATGATTCGATAGCTTTGCTTGTATATTCTTGGTCACGATCGTATGAAGGTGACAAATTGTAATAGCACAGGGCATTTTTATACAGGCTCTCTTTGCTGTGTGAGCTGCCCGGATAAACTCGTCGTAACATGCTGTAATTAAAAGCGGCAAGTATGAATTCGTCCCTGTGAAAATTAATCTCAGCCAAATAATACTGAGCATCGTCGGCATATTGACTTGCCGGATATTGAAGTTTAATTATGTCGAAGTATTGTTTAGCTTCGAGATAATCTTCATTGTTATATAATTCAACGCCTTTACTGAAAACCTGTTCAGCATTGATGTTCTCAGGTGTTTTGTGACTGCTGCAAGCAACTACGGAAATCAAGAGCAGAATGAGCAATATTTTTTTCATTAATTTTTCTTCGGATTCAACAATAAATCAAAAATAACAATATCTGATGATAAATATAACGAATAAGATAAATAATTGTTAAATAAATGCAATTAAATAATAAAATTGGAAAATATTTCTTTGTAGTTATAAAAAAAAGTATTACTTTTGAAATCCTGAAAATTGTGATAATTCTGGGACGTCGCCAAGCGGTAAGGCAGCGGGTTTTGGGTCCGCCATACGTAGGTTCGAATCCTACCGTCCCAGCTTTTTTGTAACTCAGATTGCTTCCAGGATGCACGATTTTAAAGTTGCGAGCGGCAGGTCAAACATTGAACTGGCAACAAAAGTTGCCGGTCATTTAGGTATTGAATTAACCGAAACGAATATCAGAAATTTCAATGACGGTGAAATTTGGGCAAAATTTGAAGATAATGTCCGAGGCGTAGATTTATTTTTAATTCAATCAACATTTGCTCCATCAGATAATTTAATGGAACTGTTGATATTGATTGATGCAGCAAAACGAGCATCAGCAAAACGAATCACTGCTGTAATACCGTATTACGGATATGCTCGACAGGACCGGAAAGACCAACCTCGAGTATCAGTTACAGCAAAGCTTATAGCGAATCTTTTGACGCGAGCCGGTGCTGACAGAGTTATTACTATTGACTTGCACTCATCACAGATTCAAGGCTTTTTCGATATTCCTTTAGACCACTTGTATGCTTCTCCGGTCTTATTAAGGGCAATCAGAAAACTTAATCTGGATAATATAGTAGTTGCTTCTCCTGATGTTGGAGGTGTTAAAACAGCACGCTCTTATTCTCAAAGAATAAACGGCGATCTTGTACTCGTTGATAAAAGAAGGCCTGAGCATAATGTAGCCGAAATCATGAGTATCATCGGCGAAGTTAAAGATAAAAATGTGCTTATTGTTGATGATATGATTGACACCGGCAGTACTTTTGTAAAATGTGCCGAGGCATTGAAAGTAAAGGGCGCACTTGAAATTTATGGTGTTACAGTACACCCTGTGTTTTCAGGTACTGCTCTGGATAGAATCGAGAAGTGTGAAGCGGTAGAAAAAGTATTTGTTACCGATACTATTCCACTTAAACGGCTTTCTGATAAAATTGAAGTTATCAGTGTTGGAGAATTGCTTGCTGAAGCTATAATCCGTACACACGATAACCGTTCTATCAGTTCGCTTTTTGAAATTGAAAGATAAAAATTAACTGTATTGAGGATTAATAAGCTATGAAAGAAATAGCATTAGTTGCAGAAAGACGTTCAACCGGTAAAAGAGCTTCTAAAGATGTCCGTAATTCCGGCTTTATTCCGGGCATTTATTATGCTCAAGGTGATGAAAACATAAACATAAAAGTTAAGCCGCTTGCTTTGAGACCTATTGTTTATACATCTCTTACAAGACTTGTAAACTTGCAATTCGAGGGAGAAAGTAACAACAGACTTTGTTTCTTGAAAGATGTAAATTTCGATCCGGTTACTGATCAGATTGTTCACTTTGACTTACAAGGTATCAAGGAAGATCAAAAGGTTACTGTCGAAGTTCCATTCCAACTTATCGGTCAACCAGTTGGAGTCAGACAAGGTGGTAAACTCATGCAGACTTTGCATAAGATTAAAATTAAATGTCTGCCTAACGACATGGTTGAATCGCTCGAAGCCAATATTTCTAAACTTGCTATGGGCGATGTTCTGTACTTGAAAGACATCAATACCGAAAACCTTGAAATTGAACTTCCTGAAGATACCGTGATAGCACGTGTCAGCAAGCCACGTGGTGGTGTTGCTACTGCTCAGGAATCAAAATAAACTGATATTCTTTACGCTTTAAGAGTAAATCGGCTTCGCTGATGCAGATTTACTCTTTTTGTGTTTTGTGTACTTGTTTCTATATTAGACTCGGATATAATTTATGACATCGGATTTTAAAGGTAAGAAAATCCTTTATTTATGGAAAGGTGAATACCCATGGGATGTTCGTATTGACAAAATATGCTCGTCTCTGTCTGATGCCGGTGCCGAAGTGTATGTTCTTGCCAAATACAATAATGAACCCGATGTTTATCAGAAATTTAATAATTATAATATTATTAGATTCGGTAGAGGTAAGCCTGAATTATTTCGTCTGCCTGTTCCATACAATCCATTCTGGCAAAATGCCGTAACAAATGCTACTACTGAAATCAAGCCTGACATTATAATTGTCCGGGAAATTATGCTTGGTACTCAAGCCGCCGCTACAGCAAAAAAAATGAATATTCCGGTCATACTTGATATGGCTGAGAATTATCCTGCTCTAATGTTGCTTTGGAAAAAATACCGTTACGGTTTATTTAACCGACTGATATATCATAAATTGCGAATAGCTGAAATCACCGAGAAGATTGTTGTTCCCCGCATGTCCGGTATATTGCTTGTTTGCTCCGAGCAAATCGAAAGACTTACATCATTATATAATTATCCCGAAGACAAGATTTCTGTTGTACATAATACAGTTTCCCGTGAATTCGGAAAAAATATACGTAATAATCCTCAATCAAGGAAATTACCGGACGATGATGTAATTACTTTCTGTCATCACGGATACCTGACAGATGAAAAAAAAATTAATGTATTTCTTGAGGCTCTTCTAAGAGTCAAAGAGCATGAGAATAGGTTCAGATTCATCATTGCGGGTAGCGGTGAATCTTATGATGAACTCATAGAAATACATAAGTCTCACGGTGAACCGAGAAATGTCATTTTCAAAGGTACTTACGACTATGTAGAACTGCCGAAAATATTAGCAAATTGCGACTATGGTGTTCTTCCGTATCAAATAAACGACTTCAACGAATATACAATTCATAATAAGATATTCGACTATTTTGCTTTTTCTAAGCCGGTTATCGTATCTCAAGTTAAACCGCTCAGTAGAATTATCGGCGAAACATCAGCCGGAATAATAGCAGATTTTTCTGAGCCCGGAGCGTGCATGCAATTATTTGATAAGATTTCTTCCTGTAATTATAATCAAATGTCATTTAATGCCGGCAAGGCGTTTACTGACAAGTATCATTGGGAAAAAGATTCTGACACATTAATAAAATTTTTGTCAAACTATTTGTAGTAAACCCGTATGAACATCACTGCCGCAATTGTAACATACAACAGATTGGATTATTTGAAACAATTAATATCTGCATTAAAAAGTCAAAGCAGAGTACCCGATAGGATTGTAGTCATCAATAATTCTTCAACTGACGGTACAGCCGATTATCTTCGACAAAATCCGGACATAGAAGTCATAACACAAGGTAATTACGGAAGTTCCGGCGGACAATTTACTGCGGCGAAATATTGTTATGAGAGTGGTTCGGAATGGATATGGTTGATGGATGATGATGTCATACCGGCAATAAATTGCCTTGAAAATCTGTGTAAAGATTTGAGTCAAGATAGGATTCATGTACCTCTGCGAATCAACCCTGATGGTTATGTTAACCAAGGAGACACATTGTTATTAAATTACAAAAATCCTTTTAAAAGTGTTTGGGCAAAAATAATTGACAAAGAAATACCGACAGTCAAGCAAATTGAAGCTCAAGGAATTACTTTTGAAGGACCATTATTTCATAAGTCGTTGATTAAACACATAGGTTTACCTGAATTTAACTTTTTTATTTATGGTGATGATACAGACTATTTTTCGAGAGCAGTAGCATCGGGATACAGATGTTTCATTATTAGTTCTGCAATATCAAACAGATTGCTTCCAGTACCCGTTGATTATAAATTTGACTGGAAATCCTATTACGTAGTGCGAAACCAAATAGCACTTGATGTACTAAATGCCCCTCTTTATGTAAGAATAATCAGACCTTTCGGATATTTGATTTCTTGGTTGATACGAGCTTCCAAGCTTTCAGAATATAAAACTGTATTAAAGGCTTTCTCGGACGGATATTTTTATAAAAGCAATCCGAGAAATATTGAATTTAATAAGAAATACAGCATTAAATAATTTTGATGATTATCATGCAATAAATTTCAATTAATCCGCCATTGAAATAAAATAAAATCTATAAGTTTCAAAAAAAAATCTTATATTTAAATATATTATAATTGTAAAATGGTGTATGAAATGGAACTAACGTTAGCTGAAGAATTATTGCTACTCGGCTTGGATGATGAATCCGGCGAAATTATACTTTCCGTATCAACGGCACTGCCTTATGGTATAGCCGGAGCATTACTTCTCGAACTTCACTTAAGAAACAAGATAGAATTATCTGAATCTGTAGTAAATATTATAGATGAAAGTTCCACCGGAGATGAAATACTCGATGAGGTTATGAATTTAATCAAAATCAAAATCGAGAAAGAGGAGCCCAAGTATTGGATACGGACAATAAACGGCTCAATAGATGACCTGATAGACAGACTTATTGACGGATTGGTCAGAAAAGGGGTACTGAAAAGAGAGGAAAAGCGAATTTTATGGATAATTCCCATTGACAGATATCCTACAAAAGATCCATTGCCTGAAGTGCATACAAGAATTCTTGTTAGAAGTATAGTCCTTGAAAATCAAGAACCGGACGACAGGATGCTTGCATTGCTCAGTTTGATAAAAGCATCTAATTTAATTGATGAATTATTCCTGAAGGATGAGAGGAAGCAAGCATTTAATATTATTAATGATTTTATATCAAATGAAAAAATCGGTAAGGCAGTAGCCGATATCAATGCAGAAGTAACTGCCATTATTTCTTCTTCGGTTGCAGGAACTGTTGCTGCTGCGAGTGTTGTCGGAAATTTTTAAAACATTATATTATGACACAGAAATCAGTTAGATATTCTAAAAATTACAGCGAAAAGTCATTTCATAAAAAGCTGACATTTTTCGCAGGTAGCCTGAGTGCAGGATTTTTGACGAAGGCTGTTACTCTGTGGTATTCCATGCGTGACAAGGATACCCCAACATGGGCTAAATCAATTATTCTGGGAGCATTAGGATATTTTATTATCCCGTTGGACAGTATTCCCGACATAATGCCTATAATTGGATTCAGTGATGATTTAACAGCGTTCGTGTCAGCAGCTGCCATTGTCTGGTCATATATTAAACCTGAACATGAAGAAAATGCCAAGAAAACAGTAAGGAAAATAATCAGGAAACCCTGATTTAACATTTATTTCACCGGTGTAAACCTGAATATATATTAAGTATTTTTAAATATTTGTATTTTTTTCTTTGAATATTTGGGGTGAAATTATGAAAATTGGATTAATGTACGGTTCAGAAAAATCACTGCCGGCACAAATTATAAAAAGCATTAACAATTCATCAAGAAGAATAACTGCAGATACAATAACCTTGAATGCAGTAAAGCCAACCGACTATAGTGATTATGCCGTCATATATGATAGGATTTCACATAAGATTCCTTTCTATAGAAATTATCTTAAGCAATCCTTAATAAACGGTGTAAGTGTGATAAACAATCCCTTTGTTTGCCATGATGAAAGCTCTTTTATTTATAACCGTGCAGTCTTGCAGTCGGGCATAAATGTTCCTAAAATGGTACTTCTCCCAAGCAAAGAGCATCCTGATAACACAAGCTCCGAATCTTTCAAAAATCTCAGTTATCCACTTAATTGGCAGGAAATCTTTGACTTTGTCGGATTTCCGGCATTATTGAAGACTAACATCAGTTATAATTATATTCAAGCATACAAAGTTTATAATCCTGCAGAGTTTTTCTCTGCTTACGACCTGATGGGAAAAACTTCTGTGCTGCTGATTGAAAACATTGATTTTGAAGAATACTACAAAGTATTTGTTATTATTGGCGATGAACCCAAATTCGAATTACTTGATTACAATCCATTGAAACCTCTACATCTAAGATTCGGGAAATCAAAATATGAACCGGATGTTAAAACAATCGAGACAATAAAGACTCAATCAGTCAAAGTCAGTAAACTACTTGATTTGCACATCAATTCTCTTGAATTCGGTGTAAAGAAAGATAAAATATATTTGACAAGTTATCATGACCCTGCACCCAAGATGGAACAAGGATATGTTGATGAGAAAATTTGGAAAAGGCTTGTTAACAATATAGCAGATTTTCTGATAAGTGTATCCTCTAAATCAATAGAATACAAAGTGAGAATACCATTTTAAACACAAAACAATATTCAATGAATTCATCACAAATATTCAACAGTTAATTCTTAGTAAAAGAAATGACAAAGAATTAATCAAGACTAAAGAAATAATTTGATTAACCTATCCAACTTAATGATTTTTAATGACTTAAAATATCATTTCATTTTTATTTTATAATAAAATTGCTTATTTTAGAATTGTAATAACTTACGATTTGTAAAAATTTATTGAGTACTAAATATATTCATTATAAAAGTCTTGGGGTAAAAGTATGACTGAAAGAACTTATATAACAATAGACGGCAACGAGGCAGCCGCTTATGTAATGTACAGGGTCAACGAAGTATGCGCTATATATCCTATAACCCCTTCATCAAATATGGGCGAATGGGCAGACGAATGGGCGTCTAAAGGATACAAAAATATATGGGGTAATATTCCGACAGTATGCGAAATGCAGAGTGAAGGCGGTGCAGCAGGTGCTGTACACGGATCACTTCAAGCAGGAGCATTGACAACTACATTTACAGCTTCACAAGGACTTCTGCTTAAAATTCCGAACATGTTCAAAATAGCCGGTGAGCTGACACCGACAGTATTTAATATAACAGCACGCTCACTTGCAGCTCACGCATTATCAATATTTGGCGATCATAGCGATATTATGGCAGCCAGAGGCACAGGATTTGCATTTCTGGGTGCTGCATCTGTTCAAGAAGTAATGGATTTTGCACTAATTTCACAAGCATCAACTCTCGAATCAAGAATTCCTATGCTACACTTTTTCGACGGATTCAGAACTTCACACGAAGTATCTAAGATTGAAGTGATACCCGATGAAGTGATGCGACAAATGATTGATGAAGATTTGGTCATCGCACACAGAAATCGTTCACTATCTCCTGACCGTCCTGTGATGAGAGGTACAGCACAAAATCCGGACGTTTTCTTTCAGAATCGTGAAACAATGAATAAATTTTATGAGCAATGTCCCGATATAGTACAAAAGCAAATGGATAAATTTGCTGCACTTACCGGACGACAATATAAAATTTACGAATATGTCGGAGCTCCGGACGCAGAAAGAATGATTGTCATTATGGCTTCAGGATGCGAAACTGCCCAAGAAACATCGTCATATCTTAATGATATCGGTGAAAAAACAGGAGTTTTAAAAGTCAGATTATTTAGACCTTTCGACATTAAGAAATTTATGGAAGCTATCCCCGGTACCGTGAAAAGCATTGCAGTTCTTGACAGAACCAAAGAACCGGGTGCAAGTGGTGAACCCTTATACCTTGATGTTGTCAATACAATTTTTGAAGGTTTACAAAACGACTACGGAAACTTAAAATCAATGCCTAAGATTGTAGGCGGCAGATACGGATTATCTTCTAAGGAATTTACTCCGGCTATGGTTAAAGCAGTTTTCGATAATCTTAAATTAGATAAACCTAAACATCACTTTACTATCGGTATCCATGATGACGTCAATTTCACTAGTTTGGATTTTGATGATTCATTCAATATTGAAAGTGATAAAGTAATTCGTGCATTGTTCTACGGATTAGGCTCAGACGGTACCGTCGGTGCCAATAAAAATTCTATTAAAATTATTGGTGAAAACACAAACAATTACGCTCAAGGTTATTTCGTATATGACTCTAAGAAAGCCGGTGCCCTCACAGTTTCTCATTTGAGATTCGGACCGGAAATAATTCGTTCTCCTTATTTAATTAAAAAAGCAAATTTCCTTGGTGTTCATCAAACAGTATTTCTCGAAAAATTCGATTTAGTTAATAATCTTGTTGATGGAGGTGTATTCCTTATAAATTCTCCATTAGCTACCAATGAAGTTTGGAACAGTTTACCGAAATCACAACAAAAGCTCATTATTGAAAAGAAAATAAAAGTTTATGCAATTGATGCTCAAAGTGTAGCTGAAGCAAGCGGGATGGGACGCAGAATCAATACTGTAATGCAGGTTTGTTTCTTCGCAATCTCCGGTGTTCTGCCGAGGGAAGAAGCCATCGCTGCCATTAAAGAATCTGTACGAAAGACCTACGGCAGAAAGGGCGAAGCAATTGTTGCCATGAATATCAAAGCCGTTGACAATACTCTTGAGAATCTGCATGAAATAAAGATTCCGGATACTATCAGCTCTACATTTGAAATACATGCTCCTGTACCGGCTCAAGCTCCGGATTTTGTCCAAAAGGTAACCGGTCAGATAATTGCAGGACACGGCGACAATCTTCCTGTAAGTGCTTTCCCTGTGGATGGTACTTGGCCAACAGATACTGCAAGATGGGAAAAACGAAACATAGCACTCAGCATTCCGGTATGGGATCCTGAGACATGTACCCAATGTGGAAAATGTGCAATTGTCTGC
>Ga0265293_10004254_pt1 | contig 25468 bp, 23 predicted proteins | sample Munlanlewell138R_FD_192505 | JGI IMG/M metagenome (GOLD analysis project Ga0265293, IMG submission 192505) | Leachate microbial communities from a municipal landfill in Southern Ontario, Canada - Leachate well 138R | ecosystem: Engineered > Solid waste > Landfill > Unclassified | place: Canada...
ATCTGTCAAGATTGAGAAGGAGGAGACTGTCACCCGGACTTGGAGTTTCCAACATCCGAATGATTTTGACACCTACCTCTATAGCTCTTGGAACAAAGTCGATACCTTCTATTTGAGTGATAGCAAGGGAGTACCGCTAGACGAGTCTGAGATTTTCGCGGGCTATGGTTTCAGCGCTTCCCCGGTAGAAATCCGCGGCGCTGTCGTAGTACAAAAGACCTGGGGTTTCAACGACTAAATAAACCATCATGTGCTCATAAAAAAAGATGGCGTGCAGTTCATTCACAATGCGCCATCTTTTTTTGTGCAATTACAGATATGGTTTTTCAAATTGGGTGAGGGTCCGTCCCTAAAACAATTTGCCCGGATTCAGGATGTTCTTGGGATCAAAGGCCTGCTTAATCTGTTTCTGGAGATGGATCAGCGTATCTCCCAAGTCTTCGATTAGGTACTGCTTCTTCGAGATTCCAATACCATGCTCCCCTGAGACCTGACCACCTAGTTCCTTGCCCCGCTTATACATCAAATCCATAACGGTGTCCATCTTTTCCTTCCAAACAGTCTTCTCCAAGTCATCCTGGAGAATATAGACATGCATGTTTCCATCGCCGGCATGACCAAAGCTACGGATTCGCACACCAAACTCTGCCTCCAACTCCTTGGTGTAGGCAATGAAGTTAGCAATTTCGTCCCTAGGAACAACAATGTCTACTTCGTCCATAGGGCTTTCGGCCTTCAAGGCTTCGAGAAACGCGCCTCTGGCGTTCCAAATCCCTTCTTGCCTTTCAATGGTGTTGGCGATCAATACATCAATGGCACCTACCCCTAGACATACATCTCCAGCCGCTTCATACTGCGTCTCCAGTTCCGCCGAGCTATGTCCATCAAAGCGTAGTAAGAGATAAGCAGGGGCGGTCTTATGGGGGAAGGTTAGACCCAAAAACTTCTCTGCGCTTAAAATGACATCCCGTTCCATAAACTCGATAGCCTGGGGCATCAGTTGACTGCGAATGATCTCTGGAACTGCACCAATTGCCTGTTCCAGGGAGGGAAAGGGTACTAAAAGTGTTAAAACTCTACTCGGCAGGGGCAACAGTTTGACGATCACTTTGGTAATGATGCCAAGTGTCCCCTCCGATCCGATCATCAGGTTCAACAGACTATAACCGGAAGAATTCTTGGCTACCTTCCCCCCAAGCCAAACGAGCTCGCCTGTTGGCAGAACGACCTCCATGCCCATGACATGATCCCGGGTTACCCCATACTTGACAGCCCGCATGCCACCGGCATTTGTCGCGACATTACCACCAATGGTTGCACTTTTTTCTCCCGGGTCGGGTGCGTAGAGAAAACCCATCTTTTGGGTCATTTCTTGAAAGTCCATGAGAATGACACCTGATTCAACGGTCGCAGTCAAGTTGTTGCTATCGATCTCCAAGACCCGATTAAGACGTGCGGTGGATAGTAGAATTCCTCCGTGTAAAGCTACACAACCTCCACAAAGACCCGTACCACTTCCTCTGGTGGTGACAGGGATTCCTTTGTTGTGGGCGTAGCGCATGATTTCCGCTATTGTTTCGGCACTATCTGGTTCTAACATAACCTCGGGAAAGGCACGGCTTTCGCCTAACTCGTCATGGGCGTAATCCTCTGAAATGGCGTCTCCCACTTGAATGTACTTCCCACCCACTAGTTCGGTGAGATAGGCGATATCGGCATCAACCAACTTGGGATATTTCATCTAGACTACCCCCCTCTTTGATGATCTGAATCAGTCTTGGTATGATTTCATACACGTCACCGACAATGCCGTAATGGGCCACATCGAAGATGGGTGCATCGGGATCGGTGTTGATGGCAAAGATGGTATCAGCTCCCCGCATACCAGCGACAAGTTGGACAGCCCCCGAGATGCCGCAAGCAATAAAGAGGCGAGGCCTGACCGTGCGACCGCTCATGCCGATCTGCTGATTGTAACTAGCCCAGCCTTGTTCCACCAAAGGCCGAGTTGTTCCTACAACCCCGCCGATCAGGCTAGCAAAGTTCTCGAGAAGTTCCAGACCTTCTGGCTTTCCAATACCGCGACCTGCTGCCACAATGATTTCTGCATCCGTAATGGAACTGGCAACTTGGTGTGGGCGAAAGCCATGAATCGTGATTTTCGACTGTAACTGGCTTGGCTCGGCCTGACAATGCACAATCTTCCCATGGGGTTGAGTGACCTCTGCAGGAGGCATCACTTTGTATCTAACAGTCGCCATTTGTGGCCTGTGCCTGGGAGTGACAATTTGCGCCATTACATCGCCGCCAAAGGCTGGGCGGGTCTGGACTAGATCACCGTTATCTTTTACAGCGAGGGTCGTGCAATCCGCCGTTAGTCCAGTCCGAAGCCTGGCGGCCACCCTGGGTGCTAGGGAACGACCCAGGGGAGTTGCACCCATGAGAATGATATTCGGCTTAATTCTACTGACGAGATCGACAATGATTGCAGTATAGGGCTCGATACGAAAGTACTCTAGCTCAGGATAATCATAGAGGTAAACCTTATCTACACCATAGGTCAAGAGCTTTTCGCCGAGGCTCTGCACATCTAGGCCAGCCAAGCACACAGCGACCTCGTGGCCAAGTTGCTTGGCCATTTCTAGACCCTTGCCGATTAATTCATAGGTGACAGGGGCTATCTCGCCTTGCCGCTGTTCCGCAAAGACCAAGACGCCTTGGTATTCCTGGAGATCCAACGATGGCTCCAGTGCAGTTTTCTCTAGCCAGATCGCCCCTGTAGGACAGGCCTTGACGCAGATACTGCAGAGGCGACAGGAATCTGTAAACTCAATGGACTCCTCACCTAGCACAACTCCAGCGAAGGGGCAGGCCTCAACGCATTGCCCGCACAGGATGCATTGGCTCTGGTCAACTCTCATCTGACTCATAGGTGTTTCAACTCCTTCAGCTTCGCGTAGAACCTCTGGCTGAGCTCTTGGGGATTCCCTTCCCAAAGCTCCTTTGTCTGCGCCTTAGGGGGCGGAAAGATCCGCTCTACCTGAGTGGGCGAACCATCAAGCCCCAAGTACTCGAGGTTGGCTCCAGCAAGGCGTTTACTATCCCAGACATGAACCTCTTTGCCTTCGGTTACCTTCTTCAGCTTGTATGACGGGAGTCTTGGTTGATTGAGATCCTTTGTGATCGTCAAAAGGCAGGGAAGTTCAATCTGGAGCTCTTCGATGCCATCTCCCATATCTGCTTCGAGCTCAATATGACCATCACGAATGGCCCCAATCTTGGACACATAGGATGCGTGGGGAAGCTCCAAGAGCTCTGCTATACCTGGACCTACTTGGGCCGTGTCACCGTCCGTTGTTTGCATGCCGCAGAAGATTACATCTGCTGGCGGCAAGTGGCGGATCGCCTCAGACAAGGCGTAGGATGTGGCGAGTGTATCCGCTCCGGCAAACTTACGATCAGAGAGAAGATAGCCATCATCCGCCCCCAGGGTATAGGCCTCCCGAATGACCTCACTAGCTTGCATGGGACCCATGGAAAGTACTGTAACGGTGCCTCCATACGTTTCCTTCAAGACGACCGCCGCCTCTAAGGCATAGGCGTCGTAGACATTGAGTTTGGAGTCCACTCCTTCGCGCTTCAAGATCCCTTTTTCTTCATCAATTTCAACTTCTGTGCCCTCGGGCACCTGTTTGATACAAACGATAAAGTGCATCTTGCTACCCCCCTACATGATCTAGCAATTCAATTCCAGGTTCCGAAATCCTTTAGGATCAAAACCGTCAAGGATCGGGTGTAGGGTTGATGAATCTAAGACAAAAAAGACGGCCATACCGCCTTGGGAAGGGCTTTCTACGGGACCCTCCCGCGGGCGCGGCATGACCGAACCATCTGCTTCTTAGCCATCTTACCAGCCAAGTTTGTCATTTTCTCCAATGGAAACACTGCTACCTTAAGGCCTGATTCTCGTCAGTTAATGATCTCGCCCTTCCTTTTCTCGACATTCTTCTTCCACTTGCCACGCTCTTCGTTGCTCAAGGATTCCCAATCGGTTTCTTCACCAATAATCCGCAGCGGTTCGTTCGAACGATACGAACGGGTCAAGTTCCCAGGGAATTTCTTGTCCGTAACATTCGGGTCGTCCTCAAATTCACCGGTAGGCTCTACCACATAAACGCGTTCTCGTCCCTGTCCCTGTGCCAGGGCAGCAGCCAAGACCGCTCCCTTCAGATTAGCGGTGAAATAGATGTGATTCATTGTAAGACCTGGTTGGTAATTCGATTGCCCACCGGGTACTAGTAGATCTCCCACCTGCAAATCCGCCTTAGTACCGTGATAAAACGGCCCTTGGTCAGTAGGTGAGCCCTTGTGCATGCTAGCTAAATCCCTGTTCCTCCTGGCGTTTTGGGAATCTCCCAAGTCTTCATAACACTCGGCAAGATGGGCATAGAGTGTTGCGCAGGCACTCTTCAAATTGCCGTCATCTACACTCAAGGCAGACTGCAAGGATGTCTCCAGCCACCTTAGTCTATCTGACAGGTCCTCCTGCAAACGGGCCACATGATAGGCTGCAATGAACCGTTCAAAGTCGTCGGTTGCTTCGTCCCAAGCTCTCTGAAACATACCAAGGGCTTCATCGACTTTGCCCTCGTCTTCCAATCCTAGGCCGCCCATACACAGGCGTACAACCACATTCTCAGGGCTAAACTTAGTACCTATCGTATCCACCTCCAAATGCGAAATTTGTCAAGAGGAAGTCCCCTCCAACAAGTGGAGAGGACTTCGATCTTTCCCTTAGCTACAGGAGATTTTACTACAACCCAATCACATCATGCAAGTATCGTCTAGAATCCATCGCCGCCTTGTAGTTGCAGATCGGTGGGTTATCTAGTTCAACACAGATGACTCCTTTGTAACCATGTTTCTTCAGCACTTGATAGATCCCACGAAAATCAATGGTTCCTTGGCCCAGGGGACGGAAACGCTTCATGGGCCACTCTGGGTGAATGGTTGTATCGGGATCCACATCCTTGAAGTGGACATAGACGATTCGATCCGCATATTTGTCATAGGCCTCTACACAGTCCATGCCGGCGAGAACGGTATGGGCCGAGTCTAAACATAGTCCCACTAAATCGGGATCGGTATTAGCAAGGAAGAGGTCAATTTCATTCTCCTTGAAAATCGCCGTATTCGCATGGGGATGGAAACAAGCGACCAGTCCGTTATCCTTGCACAACTGTCCAATCCGATTAGAAAGCTTAGCATAGGCAAGGATGGCCTCCTCATCCATGGGACGATCATTGGGGGGGTCCTTCCACATAACAGCTTGTAGGTTCATGTACGTAGCGCCGATTTTCTTCATAAAGTCAGCATACTCTACGGCGTTCTCGTAATCAGCCTCTGGATCAGCGGAGTAATGTAGGTAGAGATTGGCCATTTCCAATCCGTATTTATCAAGCAAAGCTTTGACTGCATCCGCATCGTTATCAAAGTACTTGGTGATAAAGGCGAAGTTCTCGACGGCCTCATATCCCAAGTCAGCCACTTCTTTCAAGAATTGCTCAAATTCCCATTTATGGTTATCCTCGTGGTTGATTAACCAGGTCCAACCTGTGTATGCAATCTTCATCGTCTTCCTCCTATGCTAGTTATCGATAATACCTAAGACTCTGGCCTTCTCCATGGGCGCTTGCCGTGTGAAGGGAGAATGAATCTCTTCTCGTCCTTGCTTGTCACTGCTACGCTTAAACGCCGTCATCACATCGAGTACATGGAAGAGTTGTTCCATGCCTGTCCTGGCGGGGCGTTTGTTCCTTAGTGCAGCCGCCATGTCAGCGAGCCCCAAGCCCCGGGAGTTCTCCTTATAGTCATAAAGCAAGGGCATCTCTTTGTATTCACCAGTTTCTTGTCTAAGCAGATAAATCGAGTTGCCAAAGAAGTTCGGATCAGGAACAATGAGCGTACCCTCTGAGCCATAGATCTCAAAGCGTGCTTGTTCCTTATAAACCACATCAAATGTGGTGAGCAAATTACCCACCGCGCCATTTTCCAACTCTAAGATCCCTGTTAGGTGGGTGGGAACCTCCACATCCACGATGGTACCGGAGTGGGGTTGGCTGGTAATGACCCTTTGCTCAAAGGAGGTGCGAACGACGCTTGTCACACTCTTGACCCGACCTACAAGGTTGATAAGTGCAGTGAGATAGTAAGGACCCATATCCATCATGGGGCCACCACCAAACTGATAGTAAAACGCCGGATCGGGATGCCAACTCTCGTGACCCCTGCAGATCATAGAAGCATTAAAGCCGATGATCTCACCAATAAATCCATCATCGATTAGTTTACGGCAGGTCTGAATCGAGGCACCCAAGAACGTATCTGGTGCGCCGCCAATACTTAAACCTTTTTCGGCGGCTAAGGCGATCAACGCTTCGCCCTCTTCCTTCGTTGCCCCTAGAGGTTTTTCGGAATAGACGTGTTTACCGGCCTCCAGGGCAGCCTTGGTCACCTCAAAGTGCTCATAAGGCCGAGTGAGATTAAGGATAATGTCCACCTCAGCATCGGCAAAGGCATCGTGCATCGTTTCATAGATCTTAGGAATACCGTATTTCTCCTGTGCCCGCTCCGCTTTTTCACGGACCAAGTCACAGACACCAAGCACTTCAATCTGCTTAAAGGTCTTGGTCAAGTTTTCTAAGTAAATACCGCTAATGTCTCCTACACCAATAAACGCTACCTTTGTCCTCTCCATACCTTCCCCTCCGATACTTTTCTCTGTCCATCTAGACCAAGCAGGATATTCCCCGTCCCGTTTCTCCAGACTCAAAGGCCAGTTCGATGATTTTGATCACCCGTAGGGCTTGCTCAGCGGTTACATAAGGCTCCGTCTGGCCCTTGATGGCTGCAATGAGATTATGATAGAAAATGTCGGCCGAGGAATGCCGATGGTACTCGTTACCCCGGGCATCCCGAATGTTAGGTAGTTCCTTCTCCACTGTGGTACTCACCGGTCTTGGTGCCATCGTTCGAGTGGGTCCAGCAGCTGTATACACAATGTCGTTATCCCATTTGCGTGCCTCTCTGTCCGCAAGCTGTACAATCTTGCCGTCACAGTTCCAGTTTTGAATCACAACAGTCCCATCTGCTCCGGAAACATGCCAGCGTGGTGCAGGAATAAAGCAGTTGGTCGCCACCTCTAACATCATCGATAGACCGCTCTCAAAGCGGAGCAGAATCTTGACATTATCGTCTACTTCCTTCGAGTAGACGTTAAAGATATGGGCCGTCACAGAGGTTACCTTCTCAGGAATCAGCTGGAGCGCCTGATCAATCAAATGCACACCCCAATCGTAAAGCATGCCACCACCATTCACCTGGTAGTCCCGCCAGCCGTGCAAGAAGACGCTAGAACCGTTGACGCGGCTTTCAATAAAATATGGATTTCCGATCGTGCCTTCATCCAAGATCGTCTTTACGATCTGGAAGTCCTTATCCCAACGACGATTCTGATGGATGGTAAACAAGGCGTCAGACTCCTTGCTCACTTCCATAATCTCAAGGAGATCCCGTACACTTAGGACCACAGGCTTTTCGCAAACAACGTGCTTACCTGCCTTCAAAGCCCCAATAATGTAGTCCTTGTGAGAGTCGTTTGGGGTTGCAATGATGACCAATGAGACGTTGGGATCCGCCAGAAGTTCCTGGGCATTTCCATATACCGTCAGATCATTGTTCCTTGCTTCCTCCATCGCTTCAGGACGAAGATCATAGGCACTAATCACCTCGATACCTGGAACCGCCGCACGAATTGCATTGTGATGCCACTTACCCATCCCACCATATCCAACAATTGCCGCATTTAGCATTACGTCAGAACCTCCTACGTTGTTGATCGTGCTCTTTCCCCTTACCAGATCGTATACCCTCCATCAAGAACCAAGACTTGCCCAGTCATAAAGCTGGAGGCATCTGAGGCCAGATACACAGCGGTAGGTCCAATCTCTTCAGGCTGAGCAAAACGTGCCAGGGGTGTTTGAGCCAAGGCGTCTTCCCCTTGTTGGGTATGGATCCAAGCCTCATTAAGGGGCGTACGGAAGTAACCTGGGGCAATGGCATTAACCCGAATTCCGTGTTCGGCCCACTCCGCGGCAAAGGCTCGTGTTAGGCCATTTACTCCAGCCTTCGATGCGCAATACACGCCAACGGGCCTGCGACGATTAATAATGCGAGAAGACATAGATGAAATATTGATCAAGGAACCTGCAGTTCCCGCAGCCAACATGGCATTTCCTGCAGCTTGACATACATTAAAGGTTCCCTTCAGATTGACTTCCATGATCGTATCATAGTCTTCTTCTGGAATCTCGGACATGGGCTGCCGGCGATTCAAACCCGCACTATTGACTACAACATCAAGCCGACCAAAACGGTTCATGACAAAGGCCACAAGCTCATCAACACTCTTACGGTTTGCTACATCGACGGAGCATGCGATGGCTTTATGACCATGTTCCTGCAGTACCTTGGCACTCTGAATGGCGTTTTCCCCATGGATGTCAGCAATTACTAGCGATGCTCCCGCCTGGGCTAGACTCTCAGCCATAGCATAACCGAGCCCCTGGGCTCCTCCCGTTACGACTGCAACCTTGCCGGTTAAATCAAAGGCAGATATCATCGACTACACATCCCTTCTAGCTAGGAAACGGGCGCGCTCAACGATGGTCTTAAAGGTTAGGCCGTAATGCTCGAGTAGCTCCTCATGGCTCTCTGCTGATTGACCAAAGGTATCATTTGCACCGATCAGGCAGGTAGGTTTGGGCTCAAGGGCTGCCGCTTCTAGGATTGCACTCCCTAGGCCACCGATGACACTGTGTTCCTCGGCGGTAATTACGCCTTTCACATCACGCATGTAATCTAGGATCTGTTCCTTGGCAAGGGGCTTTGGACAACTTACATTCACAACTCGCAAAGAGATTCCCTCTTCGGCAAGAATGCTTCGAGCTAGCAATGCCTCTTTGGTCATTAGACCATTTGAAAACACCGTGATATCTTTACCATCAGCCATCAAGGATGGCTCTAACAGAGTTCCCCTAGGATACTCCCTTGGCATGTATTCCATCTCTGTCCGACTAATTCGAATGTACACCGGACCTTCAATCTGCCTGGCTAGGGCCACCGCTTCCACTACCTCACCGGGATCCATGGGTACTAAGACCGTCATATTGGGAAGTGCCCTCATCACAGCCACATCTTCCAAGGCCTGGTGGGTGGCGCCATCGCCAAAATCGGAAAATCCATAACTTGAGCCAACGAGCTTGACGTTCGCCCCAGCTAGAGCTATGCTTTGCCTGATTTGCTCAAAGGCCCGCCCTGTCAAAAACACCGAGAAGGAGTGCACAAAAGGTATCTTGCCGCTCAAGGCTAGACCCGCTGCGACCGCCACCATGTTTTGCTCAGCAATTCCCATTTCAAAATACTGTTCTGGATACTGTTGCCTTACCAGACATGACATCGTTGAACCACTTAGGTCTGCATCAAGGGCAACAATCCTTTTGTCTTCCCCAGCAGCCTTCAGTAGCTCCTTACCATAGGTCTCTCGAGGACATGCCTTCTTCATCTCTATCACTCTCTCCACCTCATCCCAACGCGATCTCCTCTAGTGCTTGTTCATATTGCTCTGGGGTCATGGCTCCATTGTGGAAACTTGCCTTATGCTCGGCAAAGGAGACGCCCTTACCCTTCACTGTATGGGCTACAATACAGACTGGCTGTCCTGTGTTTTCGTCAGCGGCATCCAGGGCATCAACGATCGCTTCCATGTCGTGACCATCGATCTCTAGCACACGCCAGCCGAAGGCAGCGAACTTTTCTGCAACCTGGCCAATATCATACATGTCGGCAATAGCTCCGGTAGCCTGCATCTTGTTGTGATCAACAATCGCCACCAGATTTGACGTCTTGTAAAACGCTGCTGTGGTCGCGGCCTCCCAGATTTGTCCTTCGGCCAGCTCTGCATCGCCCACAATCACATACACCTTATAGTCTTTCTGATCCAATTTCCCAGCTAGGGCCATTCCTAGGCCAACGGAAAGTCCTTGTCCTAGACTACCTGTGTTCGCTTCGATCCCGGGTGTTCGATCCCGCTCAGGATGACCTTGCAGGAAGGACCCCAATTGCTTGGCGGTAGGGAGCGCTTCGACTGGGAAATAACCACATTCAGCGAGCGCTGCATACTGCGCCAGAACCGAATGGCCTTTACTGAAGATAAAGCGATCCCGATCTTCATTTCTCGGATCATTCGGCCAGTGATTCATCTTGTAGAAGTAAAGTGCAGTCACCACATCAGCCGAGGACATGGAACCACCAAGATGACCCTTATTGTTCGTGCCAATCGCCCGCACAATTCCCTCTCGTACGGCACGTGCTTTGCTGCTTAGATAATCCAAATCCCGATTCTTCATCATGTCACACCCTCAGCTTTCTTGCTTCAAAGAAAGCGAATTCATTTTTTCGTAAAAGAGCGCAAGTCCACCGTGATCGACGTCTTCATGTTGATCGTTAATTAGAGCCTGCATCATTTGCATAACCTGTGTGGTTAAGGGAATAGCCACATGTAAGTCTTGACTTGTCTCAATCACGTTCGCTAAGTCTTTGGCATGGAGGCTGATACGGAACCCCGGAGCGAAGTTTCCACTAAACATTCTTGGTGCCTTATCCTCAAGGCATTGGCTCGCGGCCAGGCCTCCTCGAATGGCCTGAAAGATCCGTTCTGGATCTACGCCGGCCTTTTTGCCGAGGGTCATCGCCTCCGCGACAATGGCAATATTCGAAGCAACAATCATCTGATTGACTAATTTCGTCGTCTGTCCTGCCCCAACGGGTCCAACCAAGGTGACGGATCCAGCCATCACTTCGAGTATCTCCTTCACCGCAGCAAATGCCTCTTCTGTTCCCCCTACCATAACGGCCAATGTGCCGGCCCGTGCCTTTTCCACACCGCCTGAAACAGGTGCATCGAGCATGGTTACTCCCTTTTCCGCCAAAGCCTCTGCGACTTCTTGGGCAACAAGGGGAGCAATGGAGCTCATATCCACAACATACTGACCTGCCCGAATCCCTTCAATCAGGCCATTTTCACCTAAGACAACCTCTTTCACATGGGGGGAGTTTGGCAGCATCGTGATAATGACGTCACTAGCCTGGGCAACCTCCCGGGGGCCACTGGCCGCAGTAGCACCTTCCTGCACCAAGACTTCGGTCCTCTCGGGATTGCGGTCATAGGCAATCACCTTGTAACCGGCTTTCACTAAATTGATAGCCATGGGTTCGCCCATCAGTCCAAGACCAATAAAACCAATTCTCTTCACGCTATTTCTCCTTTCCCCTATTGGCCATAATAGCCTGATAGGTATGTTTCATATGTTTACGCATTGCATCCGCAGCCCTCTGTTCATCGCTGTCTAATATCGCATCTAAAATGGCGCGATGATCATTGACGCCCCTTTCAATCGCATCAGCATAGTCCACAATCTCCAATTGCTGCGACACCAAAAAGACTTCAATCGCTTCATAAATTTTGATAATGACGTTGTTATTGGTTGCAATGGCAATTTGCTTATGAAAGGCATGATCGTAGTGGGCAAATTGCTTGCGATCGTCAATCGATGCTTCCATCTCTTCCAGGAGAGATTGTAGCTCGGCTCGTTCTTCTTCACTCGCCCTCGTGGCAGCCAAACGTGCTGTCTGGACTTCCACCATGCTGCGCGCCTCCATAATCGAGAGGATATCTTCCCGTTCAACCAAGAGCCTCGGCATTAGGGGATTTAGATACTCTTCCACCTCTGGATACCAGGCGAAGTTTCCTTCCCCATGCTTAATCTTCACCAATCCATTGGAACTGAGGGTACGCAAAGCTTCCCGCAGAGTCGATCGACTCACACCAAACTGCTTGGCCAACTCAATCTCGCCTGGCAGTTTTTCCCCCTTTTCCCAATGTCCTTGCACAATCAATTCCTGCAGTTGTCTAGCAACCTGTTGCCATGCTTGTTGCCGAGGTATTCTATCAATAGCCATATCATCACCCTATCCATTAGTGTCCGCACTTCCCCGACTATCCCTTTACTGACCCCGCCGTCATTCCCTTAATAATTTGTTCGTGAAGGAAGACGTAAGCAATGATCAAGGGCAAGACCGAAAGGACCAAGCCTGCCATGACAAGGGGAATATCGATTCCATACTCACCTCTGAAATTCCAAAGTCCCAAGGTCAAGACCCATTTTGACGGGCTCGATAGAAGTACAAGTGCATATACAAACTCGTTCCACAACATGACCATATTATAAATCATCACCGTTGACAATGCTGGCTTGATCACCGGGAGTACAACGAGTCCATAGATCTGGTATCGATTTGCTCCATCCATCACAGCCGCTTCCTCCAACTCCAAGGGAATATCTTGTATAAAGCCAACCAAGATGAAGATGGAGATCGGCAGACTAAAGGCAACATAGGGACCAACCAAACCACTTAAGGAATCATACAAACCTAGTCGACGAGTCATCGTGTAGACAGGAATCAAGGTAACATGCATGGGAATCATCATTCCCGCCAAGAACAAACCATAGATGGCCTTGCTAAAGCGAAACCGGATGCGGGATATGGCATAGGCAGCCATCGAACTGGTCAAGACTACGAGAAATACCGCAACCAAGGAGACAATCACACTGTTCAGGAAATACTTTAAGAACCCAGCCTGGATAATTTGGAGGTAGTTGGCGAAATGGAACTTCTGGGGTAGGGCCCAGACCGAAGTCGTGAAATACTCCATCATCCCCTTCATACTCGACTGGAATATGAAAACAAAGGGGTAGCCGGTAACAAGCAACCACACTACAGCTAGGAAATACTTGATCGTGTTTTGCAGAATACGCATACTTTCTCCCCTTCCTAGCTTCGAGCCGTTCGACGTCGAGTTGAGTTCAAGAAGACTGTAGAAATCACCATGGCGATCAAGAAGATGGCTACTGCCACTGTACTACCATATCCCATGCGAAAGTCGGTAAAGGAACGTTTGTACATATATGTGGCCATTAACTCCGAGGCATGGGCTGGACCTCCATTGGTCATAGCAAAGACAATATCAAAGAACTTAAGGGCACCCACTAAAGATAAAACAGCTGCATTAATGATCGTCGGACGTAGTTGAGGCAGAGTAATATGGCGAAACACCTGGATACCCCTTGCACCATCAATCATGGCTGCTTCAAAGAGCTCCTCAGGAATGGCTACAATCGCTGCCAAGAACAAAATCATATAGAAGGGAATAAAGCGCCAGTTGATGGCGACCATAACCGAATAAAGGGCCAACTTGGGATCACCAAGCCAGTCTTGAATCCAACTAAAGAGCCCAAGGTTACGAAGTAGGACATTGACTAACCCGAAGTTCGTGTCGTAGATATAACGCCACATAACCCCGATGGCTACAGATGAAGTCAATAATGGAATGAAGTAGATTGTCTTGAAGAATCCCGCCAACTTTGTAGTCCTCGCGCTCAGGAACACTGCTAACAGGAGGGCCATTGGAAGTTGGGTACCGATGGACACCACAACAAGTTTGAGGTTATTTTGGAATGACAACCAGAAGATCGGGTCCTTCACCAGTTCCGCCCAGTTTCCTAGACCGATAAAGACCTTCTCTCCGATTCCACTCCAACGAAAGAGTGAATAGTAGGCGGAAATTGGAATGGGAGCAATCATGTATAAAGCGAAGAAGAACAAGGCCGGTGCCAGAAATACCGCCACTGCAATTCTGTCGTTACGTAATAATGCCTTTAACTTGTTCATACGCACCTCTCCACGTTGTTGACCAAAGAGTTTGGTCTGTGTAGGCGTGCAATTCGATTGCACGCCTACTCTCTTTTAACTTATTCGTTGTAGAACCTACGGGCAGCCTCTTCCATACGATCAGCTGCTTCTTGAGGAGTCATGCTACCGCCAAATACGGCTTGGGTTGTATCCAAATGCACCTGGGCTAGCTCAGGTGGTAGATACTGATCGTACCAAAGCTGCACATGGTTGGCTGCTTCCACAGTCTCGAACAACTTAATCATGAGAGGATTCGTGAGTAAATCACTACCGCCCACAAAGGGAGGAATTGCGTTGGCTTCTACCAACATCTCTGCCGCTGTTTGGTCGGTCATGTAACGTAGGAGTTCCAATGCTAACTCTTTGTTAGGACTGCTCTCGGCAATCGAGAAGTAGTTGTTACCTGGAGTACCAATCATGTTGGTTGGATCTCCAAGGCCGCCTTCGACTGCTGGGAATGGGAAGAAGTCGATGTATTGAAGAACATCTGGGTTCTCCGCCGTAATGGTTGCTGTGGCCCAGGAGCCCATCAGATACATAGCTGCTTGACCAGTATAGAGCAGGGTACGGCTCTGTCCATAGTCCTCATCCATGCTGTTAAAGCCTGGAGGGAACATATTTGCAGCGACCATCTCTTGGATGACTTCGCCAGCACGGACAAATGGCTCATCATTGAAGGCCCCGCCGGTACGGTTAGCTGCGTTGGCAAATGTCTCTGGACCGCCAATCCGGTCTACGAGGTACATATAGTACATCGAACCAGTCCAACGATTGTGGTTAGCGAGGGTGAAGGGATGGATATTGTTAGCTCTGAGCACTTTTGCTACTTCCATCAACTCATCAAAGTTGGTAGGAATCTCTAGTCCTAGGCGCTCAAAAATGTCGGTGCGGTAAAATACGACGGCTCCAACCACGTTGTTCAGAGGAACACCATAGATTCCATCGTGGAAGTTTACAGGTCCTAGGGTTACTTCCATGAAGTTGTCCATCAGACCAGTTTCAAGCAAACCATCTTTCATATTCCACACTTTGCCGGCATTCACATACTCAAGAAGTGGCCCGCCGCCCCAGCTTAAGAACAGATCGGGTTCATCGCCAGCGCCCATGGCAATCATGAGCTTCGTCTTGTACTCATCGTTTACAACGGGAATACTCTCGACTTTTACGCCAGGATTAGCGGCTTCAAAGCGAGCAATTGCATTTTCTAGCATGGGTCTGGTCTGGTGGTTGGTCACGTAAATGTGCCAGATCTCAAGATTCTGAGCCATGGCAAGACCAGAAAACATCATGCTTAAGGCTAAGACTGCGATAACGAGTATCGAATTTCTTCTCATAACAATACACTCTCCTCTCAAATCTCCTTTATGTCTAACGCAACTTCAAGATGATACAGACTATAGGACCGTCTCGAAACATCCCCCCCGCCCTAATTTGTTGTAAGATGTCTGACCTCTTCTAAAGTATACATTCATTGCTTTTCTGCATTTTCCTTCTTATTTTCTTAAGAAATTTGACCTGTTTTTACGCTTTTGGCATTAAGACAACATTACTTGGTAATAAAACTCCCGCCTGGAGCAAGTTTCCACTCTCGCCAATAGCAAAAAAACCTCCACCAAAAAGGTGGAGGCGTGAAATATCCTAAATGTATCTAGCCCTAGTCGATCTCTTCTAGCATGATCTGGCGTGTGATGTCTTCGAGCCAGCCATACTCGTCTGCGAGTCTTAAGATGGAATGGCGATCCCGTAAGTACATTGCATTCAGCAGGCCATCTTCAACCCATTCTTTTGGAATGCCAAGCCCATCGAGGGTAAAACTCATGCCTGCCTTCTCTAGAAGGGCATCATACCACTCTACACTCGGAAGTTCCGCCATAACCTGGTCGAAACTCCTTTGCAGCTGTGTACTACCCTCTCTTTGAACGCGCTCTGCAACCTTGTGATACACCTTTAAAATGATCCGGGTTGCACAACCAACCTTCTGTCCATGTAATCCTACAGTCCGCCCTTCCTTCAAGGCTAGTTTTTTCCAATAATGGGCCAGTTGATGCTCTGCCCCCGAAGCTGGACGGGAACCACCAAAGAGTGTAATGGCTTCCCCTGAGAGAATCAAACCTTGCATCAGGGTTTCAGCAAACTCTTCTGATGTGACGGCGAGGGTATTCATTTGCTCGACAGTCAAATCAATGGCCTGGTTAACACGTTCTTGGATGCTAGCGCAATGGGCCTCACCAGTTAGCAGATGGCTTAGTTTCCAATCAGCCCGGGAAATCATCTTACCAAGTAGATCGCCGGCACCCGACTGAATCATGTGCAGGGGTGCTTCAGATAACACCCGCGTATCACCTAGGATGGCAAAGGCCTCTTTGCCGAGGAATGTCTGCTTTGTCCCGTGCTGGACCAACGATGACACCGTCGAAGAATAGCCATCCATAGAAGGAGCTGTAGCCACAAGCACAAAGGGGATTCCTGCAATAAACGCGGCATAGCGAGTCAGGTCGGAAATCGTGCCTGAACCAACAGCGATCAGGAAATCCGGTTTTGAGACCAGAGCCTGAAAGAGCTCTCCTAAGGCCTGTTCATTTGGGACTAGATTTTCGCTACGTTGAAACTTTAGCACTTGGACATCCTTACCTACGGCTTGAAGTTGCTCAAACACTTTACTGCCAGCTACTTCATAGGTATTCCCATCGCAGACCAGGACACAAGAGCCCCCGAGGGATAACTCCTGGATGATGGCCCCCATAGAGTCTAAAATGCCCGAGCCAACCCGCACAATGGATTGGGGTTGTAGGTGTCTTTGGCCGCATATACAAACATGATCCGCTTTCAAAACTCATCATCTCCCAACATTCTTACGAAGCCATTCAAGTTCGTTACCAGACTTTGATTCGATTGGGTCCTGCTGCTAACTGGGCAATGGGTCCGATCGCGCTCTCCTTGGCTCTCTTGTTATTGAAATAGTCTACATCAAGGGTTACTTCGCTTCCATCTGGATTCTCAAAGTCCAGACCGGCCATTCTGACCCGCTTGAGTGCTTTCGAGTCTAGGATCTGTGTGGATAGATCAGCCCACTCTTTCGGAAGATTGCAGCTCAAGAAGACTTGATCGCCATCTTCGATGATTTGGACTTCTGGGTTAAACTCGTCTAGGACTACCTTGTTTTCTTCCTTATCAAAGGGCAGAGCACGATTCAAATACATGTTGTTATTGATATATACTGGTTGCTCCACTTCTGGGAAAAGTTCTAGATCGTTAAAATCCTTATGCGTTTTTTCCAGATATTCTTCGAAAGAGACGGGAGAACCGTTGTAGTAGGCGGTTCCAACTAAGTCATCGGAGTTGTTACCCACAAAGACATTGTTGTAATAGCGATCGTCTCCGCCAACAATGGCTCCATATCCAGCCACTTGTGTGCTATGGGGCAAGTGATAGGGTGTGGGGCGATTAGGGACTTTGAGATTGTCCATTTTCCCGCAAATTAGGTTGTTGACATAGGCGCCACCCTGGGACCAGTTGTCAAGGGAATAATCTGAACCTAGGATATTGTTATCGACAATGTAAGGACCATGACTTACTTCTACATAGAGGTCGCGGTTATTCCGGTAGAAGAGATTGCGGCTAACCCGCGTACCCTGCGTCTGCCAGTCGAGCCACACTCCCATGGAACAGTCATGAATACGATTGTCATGAATTTGCACGTCAATGGCTGCATGGAGCTTGATACCGCCAATTTCATGGCCATAGAATTCTCTTTTTAGACCGATGTTGTAGATGTGATTGTTGTAGATCTCGCTAAAGACGCAGCCCAAGTGACCGACAATTCCATTTTGACCGCAATCATAGATCTTGTTGTTGCGGATGATATGGGATCCAATTTTCTCTTTACTCCAACCAATATGCAGGGCATTAAAGACTGCTTCAATCTGATAGTGGTAGCCCGCTTTATCCCTGTGCTTGGTCCGAAACATATCGCCAGTGGTTACTTCTTTACCGATGCTTATCCCACTGCACTTAGAATCATGGATGATGTTATCTTCAATAATCCACCCCTTACTCCAGTGAGGACCAAGGAGTCCAGGTTGATCGCCTGTTGGAGGTGTCCAAGGTGTAGCAGCCTGGGCCATTTCGAAGCCTTTGACCGTGATATAATCAATGCCCGGTCTGACAGGATAGAAACAAGCTGGTCTTACATTGATTTCAACCAGTTCTTCATTGGGATCGAAATCGTGGAAATTAGCATAAATCGTCGTGGTTTCCTCTGTAACTTCCGCATACCACAGATACTTCGTTTGCTCGGGATGATGGACAGGTACTGTCTTTTCGGTTCTGTTATCAACGATCTCGCGGCGAATCACTGGATGATTTAGGTCCTCCAAACAACCAGCTTCGTAGAATGACATTCCGTTTAGGTATACCTCTCCCAAATGCTTGACGCTGCCTGTATCTGTTTCCACAAGCCAATCCCCAAAGACAACTTCTTGATAAGGGTTGAAGTCTCCAAACATGGCGTTAGGTAGGACTGCCTTCCAAACGGAACCTTCGATCTTCATCCAACCTTGAACCCGCTCTGATCCCTTAATGACTACCTTTTCGCCCTCGGCAGCTTTGTAGGTAATCCTCCGCACATCACTGAGACCCTTGTTTCTGGGCCTAACCCATTCCCGATACTCCCCTTCATGAACGATCACACAATCACCCGGCATGGCCACAGAGGCCGCCTTATTGATGGTTAGGAAGGGATCGTCTTTGCTCCCTTTGCCCCAATCCGACCCAGTTTTTGCAACATGATACTCGTACGCCACAACAATTCTCCTTTCTTTCTGTTGGTGTCTTACCCTATATTCAATCTGTGGTTCTGGCAACCGGCCCTAGCATTTCCACAGCTTGAATGATCGCTTCTACCAGACTGGATTCGTCCGCTAGACCTTTTCCAGCAATATCGAAGGCGGTTCCGTGATCGACACTCGTGCGAATGAAGGGAAGTCCGAGTGTGATATTTACACCCGCTTCGAAGCCAAGTAGCTTAACAGGAATGTGCCCTTGATCATGATACATAGCCACAACAATATCGTATTCTCCTTGGATCGCTTTATAAAAGACGGTGTCTGCGGGAACAGGTCCATCAACAGACATTCCTTCCTGGGTAGCCCGGGTAATGGCTGGAATGATCTTTTCCTCTTCTTCGCCCCGGCCAAAGAGCCCTTGTTCTCCAGAATGGGGATTAATGGCGCAAACTGCAATTCTCGGCGATGGGATACCTGATGCAAACAGTGCCTCATGGGCTAAGAGAATGACGCGGTAGACTCGCTCTGGACGGAGGGTCTCAATCGCATCAACGAGTCCCTGATGCGTTGTAGCGTGGATCACCTTGAGCTGAGGCGATGACAGCATCATGGCATAATCTCTCACGCCGCTAAATTCAGCCAAGAGTTCCGTATGGCCAGGATAGGGATGTCCCCCGAGGTGCAGAGAAGCCTTGTTTAATGGAGCGGTACAAATAGCCTGTACCTTGCCCTGCAAAGCAAGTTCAACTGCACACCGGATAAATTCAAAGGCAGCATGACCCGCCAGACCAGATAACTCGCCAAAGTTTAGGGTCTCAGGGGCGACGTTCAGATCGAGGCAGTTGATCGCTCCTTCCAAGGGCTTGCCTGCGGAGATATCATCCACTCGCTGAATGCGAAGACCTGTGCCTAGAATCTTTTCCGCTCTTTCTAGAAACTTGGCATCACCTATCACTACTGGATCACAGATGGCATGGATGTTTGGGTGGGCAAGTGCTTTTACAATAATCTCTGGGCCAATCCCCGCAGGATCTCCCATGGTGATGGCAATCTTTGGTCTGGGGTTACGCATCGGGCTCCTCCTCTTTTTTCAACTGCTGGATCGCACGAAGTAGTGAATCTACTTGGCCAAAGCCTCCAGCCTTGGTTACGATAGGACCTTGATAAAGACCATTACCAAAGGCCAGGGTGATAGGAATGCCTTCTTCCACTTCTCCTACGATCTGAAGCCCTGTAATGCCGAGCCGTCGACAGATTTCCAGTGCGGTATCGCCCCCTGTAAGGACGACTCCCGCTAGAGGGCAGTGGGTGATCACTGGGCAGGCTATCTCCCCCATTCTAGACACGATGCGAAGGCTCGTATCGCCCTCCCTGTTTACATCGGGGTCTGGCCCCTGGGACTGTGCAACTGTGATGACAAGATTCTGCTGGGTCTTAAGTATGGAGGTCGCTTCATTTATATAGGGGCTTAGCTCGTCGTTTCTTATCAGGACATGTGCTGGAACATCCAGCACCTGAGCCTGCCCTGTTTCTGTCAAGTTTTCCACCTGTGCCCGGGTTACCTTGTTCACACTTCCTGCGACAATTAAAACAGGGTCCACAGGGCCTATGGGGCGGTACTCAGACTGAACATTTTCGGCTATATCTCCCATTACGTTCTTGGCGATAGCTTGAGCTAATCCTGCTGAACCCACCCACAAAACTTGCTTCTGGTAGGGCAGAAGTGCATTGGCGATCGTCTCTAAGTCCCCAGACGTGGCACTGTCAAAGACCAAAATCTCATGCTTGGTCTGGAGTAAGGACTCGATCTCCTTCGATAAAGCTTTGCTACGAATGGTGTTCACAGCAATGTGACCGATGCGTCGCTTTGTTTGCTCGGCCAAGAGCGAAGGAATGAGGGACTCCCGAATAGGAGCTCTCGGGTCGCGAGCAGCCTCAGAGTCCTCCAGCAGATCGTTATGGACAAGATGAAACCCACCGATGGTTAAGCGTCCATGGGCAGGGTAGGCCGGAGCGACCACCGCAACGTCAAAAGGATGGAAGTCCATCAGGGCGTTGATCTCCGATCCAATGTTCCCCCGTAAGGTAGAATCGATCTTCTTGTAGATCAGATCGTAATTGGAAAACTCTAACCCACTTAGGGTCGCTTTCATGCTTTCATAGGCTTGATACGCAGTGAAGGATCTGCTATCCGTATTCACTACATCTACGGCACGTTCCGCCGATCCAGGCAGTGAGCTGCCTTGTCTCATCACAACACTTGTTTTCAACCCATACCTCGCGAACTGAAGACCTGTATCATTAGCGCCAGTTAGATCGTCTGCAATCACCAAGATTTTCTGTAAAATGAGTTACACCTCCAAACACAGGCAACTTCTCTTCTCTGAGGAAAAAGTCCTCTTCAGTCTAAATCGCCGAGTATCGAAAAACGATCCACCCTGACCAAGTCTTGTGACCTCTTGTTCGATATCGGCTATGACTGGCCCCACAAAGGATTGTTTGACACAGACCATCCGAGGAAACTCCATATATCTTCATCCTCACTATCTTCATTGTCAGGTTACTCGAACCTGTTCTTCTGCAGCTCGTCCCTTTTTCCGTCCTAAACGATTCCTTCCTTGTTTAGAGCTTGAACAAAGCGTTTTGTAATCTCCAAAGGCCTGGTGATGGCGCTGCCCACCACTACAGACCAAGCACCCATCTTGAAAGCTTGAACCACCTGTTCCGGATACCAGAAGCCTCCTTCGGCAATAACGGGAAGACCTAGGCCCAACAAGTCCTCTAGAAGGTGAAAGTCTGGTTCAATCCCAATTTCCCTTTGCCGAAAACCAAAGGTAGATGCCAACACGTCCACACCGATCTCCGCAGCCTTCTTGGCGTCTTCCAAGGTGGCACAATCAGCCATTACCTTGATCTTCAACTCCTGGCGAATCCTGGGCAGTAATTCCCCTAAAGGTTCCCCGAACGGTCGTTCATGCCTTACATCAATTGCTACTAGGTCAGCACCGGCTTGAACGAGCTCCTTTGCATGGGCAAAGCTTGGTGTGATGCACATTTGACCTTGGTCATTTGTCACCTTCTTGATGCCGATGACCGGAAGACCGGTCATTTTTTTGATCACTTCGACTTCTTCAACTCCATTCGTGCGAATACCTACCGCCCCACCTAATTGAGCAGCTCTGGCCATGGCAGCCATCAGCATGGGTCCATGGAGAGGTTCGCCTTCTAATGCTTGGCATGACACGATAAGTCCATGTCTGACTCGATCCAAAACATCCACTGTGTTCTTCCTCCCTCAAGATCAATCTAGACAGGGCCACCCCTTCTCTTTCTTACTAGTTCTCTGCTCAGGGGCGAATTCCTCATCAAAGTAGGCTGAAGAAAGAAACAGACTGGAGGGCCTTCTCATGAAAGCCCCCCAGCAAATTAATGTGTTTTCCACTGAATTGTCGGATTTATGCAAAAGGTCGTTACGTCAATGTTAACCCCAAGCGTTACATCTTAACCTATACTATACTTAGAACTCAGGAATCCTCCTTATTCGGGGATCAGTAAAAATATCAGATTCATCGTCGCTGGTTGACGAGAACTCTGAGACCACAGCACCATTAGGACCAGCCTGGAACCAGTGTAAGGTATCCGGATCAATCGTATACTGCTCGCCAGGGAGGAGTTTGATCTCATGAAAAACCGTATAGTACTCCTCATCACCAGCCGGAGGTTTACTTGTCCGATCTTCGGTCTTTGGTCCAACAATATTCAGATACACTTCACCATAACGGCAGCGAAAGGTCTCCTGCTTACCGCTCTGGCCGTTTCTATCTGGATGTCTGTGTTCGGGACATGTCTGCCTTGGGAACAGAACCATCTCCTTCGCGCAATAGCGATCAGTGTTAATGTACGTAACAAGTTGTAGTCCTGTGTTTTCAATGTCATTTAGGCCAAAATCTGCGATCTCAATATTCTGCTTCTCTTCTTCCGTTAGGACAATTCCAGCCTTCTCAAAATAGGAAGCAGCCTCTTTCCGAACTTCCTCTGCTTGTTGTTTGGTAAACATTCAATAACCTCCCTATTGTTTAGAGTCTCTATGGTTTGCCTGTACCAAAGATTTCAATCTGTTCGCTGATGATCTCCTTTACACGCCGCTTGGCCACCCCGATCAGGTCAGGATAACCGATGGGCGTTCCCGTTGCCAACACGCGGCGTACTTCTTCAACAGCCGCCAAGGAACCTTCGGTGAAATAGTTGATTTTTGTGATCCCGTTGGCGATAGCACTCTGAAAGTGCCCTCGACTCAAACCAGAGCCACCGTGTAGTACGAGGGGAACATCTACCAACGAACGGATTTCCTTAAGTAAGTCTAGGTCAAGTTGGGGATCCCCTTTGTACGGACCATGGACTGTTCCAATGGCTACCGCCAGGGCATCAACTCCGGTGGCCCTCACAAAGGCAGCCGCTTGTTTGGGATCCGTAAACATACTTGGATCTGCCTCAGTGCCATCCGTTAAATTTCCCTCGCCTCCGCCAACATGCCCCAACTCTGCCTCAACGCTGGCACCAAACCCACGAGCAAGTTCCACTACTTTCGAAGTCAGGGCAACATTTTCTTCATAGGGCAAGCTCGAAGCATCGATCATGACGGAAGAGAAGCCTAAATCCAAGCCCCGCACAATGGTGTCTAGGCTCAGTCCATGATCCAAATGCAGGACCACGGGCGTTGCCATCGTTTCTATGCGTTGGCGCAAATACGGAATGAAACGTTCTAGATTGAGATAGCGAAAATGCACTTCGGCCACACTGAGGATGACAGGTACATTTCGTTCCTCACTGACTTCCAAAATAGCCTCTGCCATACTGTGATCGGCAGCATTGAACGAACCTACTGCATACCTTTTTACCATAGCATCTTGAAGTACCTCTCTTAATGACACAATTGCCACATGCTCATCCCCTGTCTATTTTCTTCTGTCATTGGGTCCGAATAAGACTCCATATTGTCCAGCTTGCCACTGATGATGGTCCATCGTGGGCTGCACTCGTTTCCATCCTCGACTAATGCGGGCTTGGACTTCCTTCAGACTGGGAATGCCGTCAATGGCTGATACGGCCTCCACACAAAAGGCTCCCACCCCATTTGCGAGGGTGACTACATCTTCAGGCTTATTGCTTTGATGCAAGCCAGCTAAGAAACCAGCGATAGTTGTATCACCCGCACCGGTCGTCCCCTGTACATCTACTTCAAAGATGGGCGACAGTAACTGCCGATGCCCCCAAACGTCTCCCAAGGTAGAGCCTGCCACAGCCCCAGTCCGCAGGTAAAGCCCTTGGTCACCTAACTTAATGGCAACAACTGTGGCTCCGAGACCTAGGAGACGCTGACTCAAATCGTCCAGTAGCGTGGTACTGATTTGCAGACCACTTTGCACTGCATGAAACATCTCCCGATCGATCATATAGAGGAGTTCATCCAAACTGGGCAAGAAAAAGTCGACAAAAGGTAGTACGTTTGCCAGTATTACTTCCCAATCTGCACGCCCGGCAAGTGAGTTTGGATCAGGCAGTGCCATGTCTAGACTTGTAATCCAACCTTCTTCCTTGACCTTACGGAAGACTGCTTGCAGGTTCTTACCACTATCTATGTACATCTGACGCATCAAGGGTGGATAACCCAAATGGAAGAGACCAGGTTCAACACCTTCCAGATCCACATCGTCGACTCCAAAACTATCATTCGTGCCAGGAAAATGGAGAAAGGCACGATCCGTATCAGGAGGACTCAAAACCACAGTATACGAGGTCTTGGCCCCGGGAATACAGGCAACATGCTCGGTGCTTATTCCCTCCTCTTGAATAATGCTGCGGATGATGGTACCAACATGATCATCACCTGTGCGTCCCATCAAGACGGGATTGAACCCCAGACGTTTAAGGGCAACGCCCGTATTGGTAACAGCACCTCCTGTAGTAAAAGCCAGGGCTTCGGTTTGAATCATACTTCCTGGTTTTATCGATGCAAAACTACCGACCTTCCAGTCGGGAATGATATCGAGGCATAAGTGACCTGCCACAACAATGTTCATATACATTCCTCCGTGAAGTTAATGGCAAATACGCTTAGACTTAGAATCTTGTATAACGTTTTTACTTCTCGATGGTCCTGCAATTTCCTGTATCAAGTCATGAAGGCCGAACAAAAGACCAACACCCTCTTTAGCCAAACTTCAAACCTCCTTGACTTAATTAGCAATTTATGACAAGATAAACATGTTTAAAATAGATGATAGATAGAAAAGGGCAAACGTTCCTAAAGGAACGGACGCAAAGCCACAGGTCTAAGGCTGCACTAGGAGCTATGACGGCTGGGTTACCTCAAGCTTATTTGGCCTTTTTCTGGGATCATGCCTGAGAAAGGACTTTTTTTATTGTAAAGTAGCTAATCCTGCCCGGGCAAATTAACAAGGTGGGTATAAATGCTTCTTGGCACCAAATCGCGAGGTTGGGAACGATACGCGAGTTGCAGGATCTCACAAAAATGAGGGGGATAACACATGGATGTTCCTCGAAGCAGCCTGGATTTTATCACCATATGTTGCTTGCGTCTTCTCTGGGACGAGATTTATGATAACTGGGTAGAGGTTGCCCAGGATGTTGGACTAACAGTAACCGAAGAACAGATTCTGTTTGTTCTTTGGCTCGCGAAAGCGAGCACAGTTACAGAAGTCGCCTCTACACTACAAAGAGACAAAGGAACAATTTCCAAGAGTATTTTCTCATTAGGGCGCAACGGGCTAGTCGTGCGCCAAACCCTCGATGAT